>ERZ860590.1230-NODE-1230-length-14330-cov-2.725744_pt1 | contig 14330 bp, 9 predicted proteins | sample MGYA00509975_ERZ860590 | MGnify/ENA primary metagenome ERZ860590 (study PRJEB30046, sample SAMN00715250) | human gut metagenome | study: EMG produced TPA metagenomics assembly of the A metagenome-wide association study of gut microbiota in type 2... | reverse complement strand
AATTGCTTAAAAATATAAAAAGGGCCGTGACGTTACCGCCACGGCCCTAAATCAGTTATTGATTATTTAAAGAAATCGTAATCGTCACCGTCGCCAAGGTCCGGACCCTTGTCAGGATTCTCAACGTTAGGATCAGATGTCATAACTACATCTCTTGTAGGGAGAACATAATTACGAATTTGAATCTCTGGTTCTTCATAAAACTTTTTCATAACTATCTAACTCCCTTCTTATGAATTTGCTGTTGTTGCGGAAATAGTTTTACCATACTTGGTTACAATCTTTCCGCTCTTATCCTTATACTTAGCATAAGCAACATACTTGAAGTTCTGCTCAGTAGAAGGTGTTTTAATATTGATAACGAACTGGTTGCCGACTGTGTACTTTGAAGCCTTGAATCTAGAAACGCCCTTTGAACTGTCAGAAGCATTTTCAATTGTTAAGCTTGAAGTACCCTTTGTCATTAAGAAGCCTGTTTCAACCATCTCATAGCCTGTTGGGCAAATGAATGTACCGATAAGTGAGAACTTAGAATTATCATCTGTGAATACAGGAGTTTCACGGTTGTAAACTTCAAATTCAAGGTCCTTAGTAATATACTCACCGGTAAGTGTATCCTGTTCTGCTTCGATACGTAGACCGTCAGTGCCGAACAATTGACCAATATCGTTGCCAGGTTCTTGCAATTTCTTATACTCTTCTTCAGTAAGACCGACGATACCGGCGTATTGTGTGTCATCACCGATTGTTTCATTAGCATAAAAGCTATATGAATCACCAAAAGCTAAGATATTAAACAAGTAAGTATCTGTATTTCCTTCATCATAGACAACTTTTGCAATTGCATAAGCTCCGGGAAGACTAACGCTTACAAGTTCATTATAAGCAACTGAGTCATGTGCTTTCTCTACATTAAGTGAATTATTGGTATCCCATACTTCAGCTGCTTCCATAGAAAGGAAAGTAGCAGGTGTATTATACACATAGAATGTATAAAGATTATTAGTGTCTGCTGTGTAGTTTACAGTGATAACTGTATCTTTAGTTACTGTTGCCGAAGCGCCTGGAGCAACACCGTTTGAATAAGATTCAAATGTGTAGTAAGGAACGCTTGGAGCAGTTGGCATTTCAAAATTGCCGCTTGCGTCAGTATTGATTACATTAATAATCTTGCCGTTAACGCCTGACTTGAATGTTACTGTGTAACCTGTCTTTTCGCCGTTAACCTGAGTGGCAGTAAGGTGAGTTTCGCCCTTAACGATAAAGCCGAATGAAGGAGCAGTTATCATATACTTTTCAGCAGTAAGATACTTGCTGTTATCCTGAGCGGTTGTACCGAAGTTAGGGTCACGTGAAGGAGCTGTGAAGCTGTAAGTCCAGCTGTAGTTAGCGCCGTCGCCCTTACTTGTTGTGTCAGTTGTTGAAATAATCTTTGTAGGTGTTACAGAGACAGGTGTGCCGTAAGCAACTGTACCAATCTTAACATCATTTACATAAATATCATAAGTCTTTAATTTAAGACCTTCAAGAGCTGCCTTGATTGCATTATCAAGCTCAGTCTGGGTTGAATATAAATAGCCTTTAACAGTAAGCTGTGTGCCGCCTGTTAAATCTGCATTGATTACATCAAATGTAACGTCCTTGGTAACTTTGAAGTTGTCGCCAAGCTTGTCATACATATCGTAATCGTTTTTGTTAGCTGCTGCCTGTGCTTCATTAACAGCCTTTGCTACATCATCATTAATTTCAATAGCAGTCAAACTTTCTGCAAGCTGAAGCATTTTATCCTTCTGAGAATCAATTAAATTCTGCTTGTCAGCTTTAACCTCTGCCTGCTGTGCTGATGTGAAATTGAAATATGAAAGTTCTGCAATAGCAGCCTTAACGCTTTCAAGAGCTGTTGCGGTGAACTTAGAACCACTTTGAAGCTTAGCAATAAGAGCGTCCTTAGCTGAATTAAATTCAGTCCAAATAGCTGCGTTAGGTGTACCTTCGTCATACTTAGCGGTGTAAGTTACGTCGGCAGTAACTGCTTCATTTGGGTTAAATGCTGGCTCGAAAGCTACAAGTTGGTGAGTGTAATTCTTGCTGTCAACATAAGAAACGATCTTTGTGTTGATATCTTTAATCTGAGCGTCTGATAACTTCTCGCCGTAAGTTACAGGGAATACCAATGTGGCATCAGAACCTGTTGAATCCTTATAGTTGAATGTAACATTAAGAGTCTTAACTACAAGTCCTTCTTTTGCTTTCCAAAGGTAGGTGTATTTTTGCTTTAATGTTGTCATTAACTGATTAAGCAAATTGGTTGTATTAATATTTGTATAGTCAATATTTGCCTGTGCACGCTCAAGTGCCTTTGTAAATGCAGCCCAGCTTTCATCGGTATACATATTTGAATTCGGCAAATATGTGTTACATAAATCAACAAGTTCAACAAGCGGAGTAATATCAACAATCTGAACAGCAGGGTTAAGAACCTGATTGTTCATCTCAGATGTGTACCAGTTGTAACCGCAGTAGTTTAATGTGTTACGGCAGTTCCAAGCAGCAACTGCACCAAACTTAGTACCAAGTGTATACTTAGTTGATGTCGGGTAAGTAGTAGCAGTAAGAGTCTGCTGCTCAGTTGCAGGAGCGGTGAAATTAAAGTCACCCGTAATGTAAGACTCACCGCCGTTTTTACCGTTGTTTGAACGAGCAAATACAGCACCCGGAATAGGGTTATTAGAGCCGCCGTCTGTTGTTCCCAAAACAGTATCAAGGTTAGTTGCAATAGCCTGACTGTAATCTGTTACTTCAGTGCCGTCATTAAGAGTAATAACGTGCGGCGAATCATTATAGTTATTTTTACCTGTATATCTGAGGTTTGAAACAGAGTATGTGTAATCTTTTCCGTCGTCAGATTGATTAGTATAGCTGAGGCAACCTGCATAATTTGCTTTCTGTTCGGCAGAAAGAGCATTAGGTGTTGAATTCGAATTCGAAGTAAGGTGTGTCTTTGAACCGTTTTCAGCAATCTTAGGCTGCGTAGCATTAATCGTGATTGAATCAAGGGCGTTATTCTTTAATAACTGAAAAGCATCAGACTGCTTTGTTAATACGCCGAAGGTTACATTAAAATCGCCGAACTTAACTTGCAAAGGAGTATGCTTTGTTCTGAAAATATAACCCTGATTTGTAAATGAACCTTCAACATACTGACCGCCCTGGTCAAGAATTGACATTCTTTCAATTGCATTTGTTTTGCCGTTACCGAATACGGTACCGTCAGGAATCTTAGTAAATGAATACTGAAGGCCGTTATATGCCTTAACAAGAGTATCAATTGCAGCAACGTATGCGTCATACTGAGCATCGTAGTCGGTCATAGGTGTTGTTGCAAGATTATCCTTAGCTAATTTAGCATCATTAAGCGCAGTAGCGAATGTTGCATAGTTAGAATAATCGGCAGGGTCTTTAATATTCTTTTCAAGGTCAATAGCCTGTTTAAGAGAATATGAACCGCTTTCTGTAAGAACAACAGCGTCAGGACTGATACGAAGAGCGGCAAATGCGGCATTGTATTCTTCGACTGCAGTTGTTACCTTTGCTCTGCCGGCCTCGTCATCATTTGGTGCATATGTAGGAACACCGTAGTTTTCAACACTGCCCCAAACGTCAGTCTTAATCTTATTAACTGCAGTTAATGCAGCGTTATAAGTTGCTTCGGTAAATACGTTTGAATTATATGATTCAAACTGCTGAATACGAGCAACAAGTTCACTTGTGTCTGCCTTGGCAACAGAAGTTTTAAGGCCGGCATAAGCTGCATTAAGAGCGTCTGCAAAAACCTTTGCTTCGTCGTTTGATTTATAAACAGAATCAGCGTTTGTAAATGTATCGTCATTTACTTTTGCCATAAATGTCTGTGATGCTTCATAAGCCTCTTTAAACGGTTGCCAACTTTCAGCAGTGTAATGCTCGTTATTTGCATTACCCTCGGCATAAGTTGACCTTGCCAAAGCGCCCATAGCGTCACGAAGTACTTGGTAGTTAGCCTTAGTATCGTTTGTTACATCAATGCTTGCCGCATTTATAGCTTGAACCTTGCCTGAAGCAGCCTTTATATATCCGCTGGTATCGTTTTTGCTGTTATCAGTAGAAGTGAAATAAGTGTTAGGGTCAAATGATGTTGCATCATCCATAGCAGCAAAGTAAGTATAAAGACCACCCATTGAATATGTTGAAAGGTCCTTTGACTTCATCTTATTGCCGGCAGCCTTAATGGCATCTTTAACAATTTTATAGTTTACAACGTTGATTGTTGTTGAGCCCGGTACTGTAGGTGAAGCAGGGTCATTAATATTTGCTGCGAACTCGTTTTTACTGCCGATATGGCCCTTGAAAGTAGGAACAAATGAATCAATATATTTGTTGCCCGGGTCACCGGTGTATTCCATAAAGTTTGAGAAATACTGCTGATAGTTTTTATAAACTGCTACAGTACCGCCTTTACGGATTTGATATACATTGCCGGCAGTAGTTGTATTATTTGAAAGGTTATATTTGTTACCGTTCCAATACCAAGACCAGTTAAAGTCCAAATTTGAACTGCCGCCACGCCAGTTTCTGCTGATGTTAATACCGTCTTTAGCATTTTCAAGAGTGATGGCTGAAATGTATCTGTCAGATGCACCCCATGTCCAACTTCCTTCACCTGAAGCAATAGCCATTACGGATGTAGCAGGTGTTGTTTCGCCGTCATAAAGCAATGTAGCCGACGGATAATAAAGCGTAAGAGAAGAATAATCTTCTTTCGATTGCTTACCGTCGTTATTGTCAGTATTAATACCGGTTTCAAGCCAAAGTACGTTTTGATAACCGTCTTTAAGATAAGTTGCCTCATCATAGCCTGTATCATCGTTTGCATATACCTTAACCTGACGATACTTGCCTGTATTAGCCTTAATACCCGTAAATTCTGCCATTGCGGATACAGCAGTATTAAGATTATCTGCCAAGCCGTCAAGAGCAGTGCTCTCGCCGCCGTAGATATAAGCGTCAAGACCCTGCTGGCAGGCAACATACGCAGCATACGCAGGACCTACGTTAGAATATGACTTATCCTCGGCAAGAACAGACTGAAAATTCTTCATAGCAGTTTCAACTGCCTGAACTTTTTCATCAGTGGCAACATCTACGTAGCCGTTAGCTGCAAATGCAGTAATAGCAGAAAACGGAACAGACGTTACAACCATCATTGCAGCGAGAAAAGCAGCCAAAATCTTTTTGGGAAGCCTTTTTTTCATTTTCTTTTCCTCCTTAAAATTGCAGGTGCTCTTTTGTTCGCCGGAATACCGCTGTTTACCTGACCAAAAACGCACGGCAAGGCAAGCAAAATTGCCCTTGCATTTGCCAATAGGGTATAGTTACCCCTATTAGCCTAATTATTTGGGTACATTATAACATTTAAGAATTATTATGTCAATAGGACTGCATAGATTTTAAACAAAAATAATTTACAAAATTTTATTATTTTTTTGCATATTGTAACAAAAAATTACAGAAAATATAACGGGCGAACAATGTTCGCCCGTACGATAGAACGAATTTCGTAGGGGCGATTACTAATCGCCCGATTGAAATTTGCCACTTATTTTGTGTCAATAATCTTAGTTGTGGTTGTGTTGTCTTTTTTTGCGGTTATAACGATTTGGGGATACCACGGCTTAGCTGAGGCAAAGTGATTTCTGATTCCCTTTTCATCGCAAATAACCTGAGGATAGCGGATAAGCTTTTTAGGGGATGCGGTAAACTTTTTATCATCATCCCTTGCAACGCCGACTACAACAAACCTAAAATCCTTATGGTAAGAAGTCGGGCAGGAAATTGTGATAAGTTTATCGCTTCTTATCGGCGAAGCGCCGGTATCATACAAAAAGCGATAATGAAGCATAGTATAAAACTCAAGTGCGCTTGACGGCTCCATTTGCTCCGTAACATTATAAGGGAACACATAGCCGTTATCGTCGCTTGCCTTGGTATTGGTATAAAAAGCACCGATAACCTTAAAATTATAATCCGTTTTTAAATCGGAAAACGAGATAAAGCCCGAAGCCGAATTATTATAAGAATCAACGCTTGAATAATATTTTTCAAGGCTGTCATCATTAAGATAAACAACAAAATTATCCACCCTTGCACCCTTAGCCGATTTTTCAAGATAAGGTGTACCTTTACCGTCAGCCTTTTTAAGCACAGGGGAGGAAAGGTCTATATCGTCAATTTTTAAATAGCCGCAGGTATTTGGATTTTTGCCGTAAAGCTCGCAATATTTTTTCTCAATACCGTCAGGGAACGACACGTCAGTATACTTTTTCTCATACTTTTTGATATAAGAAGTTTTAGACGATTTAATCATATTGCCGATGCCGAAAACGGCGGCAAAAAAGACTGCTATAATTAATACTATTATAATAAGGTATTTATATACGCCTTTTGCCTTATCACTTTTAAGAGGTGAAAAGTCGATTTTTTTAAGTTCAATTTTAGGCTTATTGACTTCTTTATCAGGCTTTGGCTGTTTTCTTTCGGCTTTTGCAAAATCAGCACGTGGCTTAGGCGGCTCAACATTCACGGGAACATAATCGCTTTTTTCCCTGCTCTCCCTTTTAGCCTGAAAATCCTTTAAAATATCGTCAATACTGTTTTTTTCAAAATCTTTATTATCCATACTTATTTAATAATAACCTTCTTGACATCATTAAGCGCTTTTTGAAGCATAGAGTCAAGGTCAGGAATTTTTTGTTCTGCTTTAATTACGTCGTCAAGATGTGGCCTTGTTTTAGGGTGCTTAGGAGTGAACACCGTGCAGCAATCCTCATAAGGCTGAATAGAGATATCAAACGTGTCGATTTTGCGGGAAATTGCAATAATTTCCTCCTTATCCATACCGATACAAGGCCTGAAAACAGGCATAGAAGCGGCGCAATCGGTACATGCAAGAGCATACATAGTTTGGCTTGCAACCTGACCTACGCTTTCACCGGTGATAAGGGCGGTGCAATTTTGCATTATAGCAACCTTTTGCGAAAGTTTCATCATAAGGCGGCGCATAATGATTGTGAAATACTCCTCAGGGCAATAATCCCTGATAGCCTCTTGAAGCTCGGTAAAAGGGACAACATAAGTTGTAATCACGCCGGAATAGCGTGCAACCTTTTTAAGCAAATCCATAACTTTCATTTCGGCAAGCTCCGAAGTGTAAGGCGGAGAGGCGAAGTGAACGGCGCAAAGCTCAATACCCCTTTTAGCCATCATATAAGCCGCAACGGGAGAATCAATACCACCACTGATAAGCACAGCCGCCCTGCCGTTAGTGCCTGTCGGCATACCGCCTGCGCCTTTAATATTATTTCCTCTTACAAAGGCATATTTTTCCCTAACCTCAACAGTCACTATGATATCGGGATTATGAACATCTACCTTTAAATTATTAAATTTTGAAAGAATATAACCGCCGAGTTCCCTACTGATTTCAGGCGATTTCATAGGAAATTTTTTATCAGAGCGCTTTGCCTCAACCTTAAAGGTTTTAGCCTCGCTCAGCTCGTCGAAAAGATATTCGCAAGCCTTAATCTTGATATCTTCAAAATCCTTTTCACATTCGCACGCACGTGAAAAAGCGGCAATGCCGAAAACACGTGAAATTCTTTCAGCCGCCTCATCAAGGTCAATATCATCATCAAGCGGTTCAACCATAATAGTTGACTGACTTTTTGTAAATTCAAAATCGCCGAGGTCTGAAATTTTATGCTTAATATTTTTTACAAGCTTATCCTCAAAGCTTGAACGGTTAAGCCCTTTAAGCGCAAGCTCGCCGTTTTTAACAAGTATTATTTCTTTCATTATATATTCCGTTTCTTCATTTTATTTTATTGGGTGGGTTTTAACAAGTTCATCAAGAGAAGAAGCAAGCAAGTCAATATCCTCTTTCGTATTAAATCTTGAAAAACTTATTCTTATGCTCTTATCTATAATATCGTTAGACAAACCCATTGCGGTAAGCACATGACTTTTCTTGCCCTTAGCGCAAGCGGAGCCGTTACTGACAAAGACGTTATAATTAGCCGAAAGTTCCTGCAAAACAGTTTGACTTCTCATAAAAGTGGGAACATAGGCATTCAAAATATAGGGCGAAGTATTTTCATCATTATTAAACACAATACCGTCTATTTTTGAAAGCTTTTCTCTTGCATAAAGGTTAAGCTCTTTAATCTTTTTCTTTTGCTCATTGGCATTAGGCAACGCCCTTACTGCCGCACCGAAACCTGCAATAAGAGGTGAACACTCTGTACCCGGCCTCAGCCTTTTTTCCTGTTCTCCGCCAAAGGTGCGGGCAAAATTTTGGTCAGTCAAATTAGCGCTTTTATTAACATACAATGCTCCGACACCTTTAGGGCCGTGAATTTTATGAGCGGTGATTGAAACAAGGTCAGCCCCAAGCTTTTTAGGGTTGATATTAACCTTGCCGTATGCCTGAACGCAATCAATATGAACAAGCGCCGGAGCGCCTGCTCTTTTAACTGCCTTGGCAACAGATTTAACAGGCATAACCGTACCGACTTCATTATTAATATACATCATTGACACAAGTATTGTATCTTTATTTACCGCTTCAAAAAGCTGTTCCTCGCTGATATTGCCGTGGATATCGGGTTTAAGAAATACGACCTCAAAGCCTTGCTTTTCAAGTTCTTTAGCAGACTCCAAAACGCTCTCATGCTCAATCGCCGTGGTAACTATTCTGTTGCCAAGACGTTTTTTCGCCTTAGCCGCACCGAACAAAGCCATATTGTTAGCCTCAGTCGCACCTGATGTGAATATAATTTCATCCTTATCAACACCAAGCGAATCGGCAATTGCGCCCCTTGCAAGAATAATTTCCTTCATAGCATTAATTCCCAAATTATGCAAACTTGAGGGATTGCCGAAATTATCCGTCAGCATATTCATAATGGCGCTGACACATTCGTCGCACGGTTTAGTTGTTGCAGAATTATCTAAATATGCACTCATAAATTCATTAATTCCTTTAATTTAAATACTGCCGCAATAGTTTTTGCGTCCTTAATTTCATTGGTCATAATCTTAGTTACAACCTCTTTAATCGGCATTTTGATTACATCCAAAAATTCATCGTCATCAAGATGCTGTTCACCATAGGAAATGCCCTTAGCGTAAAACAGCCTGATTATTTCGCCGCAATAGCCCGGCGACGGATAAATCTCACCGAGTGATTCAAACACCTCCGCCTTTGCGCCGCATTCCTCAGAAAATTCCCTGATGCCCGCTTGGCGAGGGTCCTCACCCTTTTCAAGCTTACCGGCAGGAATTTCATAAATAGTTTCCTTATACGGATACCTAAACTGCCTTACAAGGAGTATTTCGTTTTCGTCTGTCAAGCCGATAATGCCAACGCCGCCCGGATGGTCAACAACCTCTCTGTCAGCGATATCGCCGTCAACAAGCATAACTTTATCATTATGAACATCAATAATTCTTCCGTTGAAGATGCCCTGCACCTCCTGCGTTTGCTCAAAATATCCGAGAGCGATTGAAAAAATATCATCAATTTTTTCAGCCACAAACTTAGCGCCGGCACCTGCAAATTCAACACGATTGCCATAGCCCCACAAAACGCCTACGCTGTCAATCATATTGGCCTTTGCGCCTTCAATATCATATTTCTTATCGCCTACCATTATTGACTCATTACCCGAAGCATCAAGTTCCTTTAAGCAACGGGAAATAATATTTGCCTTTGACTCGCAGTCGGCAGAAAATGTTACACCGCAAATAACGTCAAAATATGATTTAACACCGTAATGGTCAAGCAAAGCCTCAATATAATCCTGCGGCTTTGAAGAAGCAATACCAAGCTTTAAATTTTCCGCTTTGAGCTTTGCAAGAAGTTCCTTAATTCCGTCATAAAGTTTGCTTTCAAGAAGCCCTTTATTTGTATAACGCTCTCTGTATTTTTTAACAAGTTTATCAGCCATTGCCGCATCAACGCCAAACTTTTCCTGAAAAGTCACAAGAAGCGGAGGCCCGATAAAATAAGTAAGCTCGGTATAATCGGGAGCTTCGATATTATAATAATCAAGTGCAAACTTTGCGCTTTTGAGTATACCCTCACCCGTATCGCAAATCGTACCGTCAAAATCAAAAATTACTGTCTTATATCTCATTAGCCATTTACCTTTTTCATAAATTTATCACAATTAACAACAAATCTTTCAATTGTGCCCTTGCCTATTATATTGCCGTTATCGTCCTTAGCGCTGACAGAGAAAACAAGACGTCTGCCGTCAACCGCCTCAAGCTTTGCACTTGCCGAAACAGTTGCACCCATAGCGCTTGCCTTATCATGAGTAATCTCCACCTTTATACCGACCGTAGTCTCGCCGTCATCAAGGATAGCAGAAGCCGCCTCGCAGGTTGCCTCCTCCATAAGCGCAAGCATCATCGGAGTTGCGAAAACAGGAAGAGAGCCGGAGCCTACGGCAGGCGCCGCCGTATTTGTTGAATTAACCGTTGCAAGAGCTTCGCCCTTATATTCACCGTGAAATTCCTTCATAAACAATACACCTCTTTAATAAATAAGACAGTTTAAAATATTTCCTTAAAATCTTAAACATTATATCACATAATTTCGGTGTATACAACACAAATAATTTATGTTATAATCTTGTTAATAAATTTTTGGAGAAAAATATGGCAGAACAATCAAAAAGAAAAAGAATCTATATGCTTGACGAACTGAGAGGCTTTGCAATTTTATGTATGATTTTGCACCATACATTTCTTGATGTCGGCGATGTTTTGGGTTTTAGCTGGGGCTACAAAGTATTTGATATGCTTTGCACCGTTCAACCGCTGTTTTGGGCTGTATTTATTATTATTTCGGGAATATGCTCAAGGCTTTCAAGAAATACGATAAAGCGTGGCTTTATCGTGCTTGGTGCCGGACTTATAATTACGCTTTTCACCGCTGTAATTATGCCGCTTTTCGGCTTTGAGGGGAGCGAAATTTATTTCGGCATACTTCACTGCCTCGGTTGCTCAATGATTATAACAGGAATATTAATGCCGCTCATTAACAAAATCAACTACAAAATCGGCGCAACCGTTTCGCTTGTTTTATTTGCATTTACCTACGGAATAAACACAAGAACTATGCTTTTCGGTTTAATTAAATTGCCTGACGCTTTATATCAATACGATTTTTTAGCGCCTATCGGCATTTATTCAAATAATTTTAAAAGCGCTGACTATTTTTCAATTATTCCGTGGCTGTTCGTATTTCTTTTCGGTGCATTTATCGGAGAACTTGCAAAGGAAGAAAAATTCCCAAAGGGCATGTATAAGCAAAGAAGCAAATTTTTATGCTTTGTCGGAAAAAACAGCCTTTGGGTATATATTTTGCACCAACCGGCAATATATTTGATTATGCTTATTATTGCATTTATAATCGCCTAAACCGCTCACAAAAAGATACAACGCACATAGTATAAATAGGTGCGGTATGAATAAAAAACGAAGTCCCAAAAGCACCGAAATGTGCTATTGGGACTTTTATTTTTCGCTTTTCGGCTGTTAGCTTAGGTGGTGCAAAGCATCTTTAAAACAGCCTTAGCCGTATCAGTCGTTCACATAGAAGCGGTGCTGTCGGTATCGCTTCATTTGTGCGTTTATTGTAATTTTTCCCACTGTTCATTTGTCTTTTTGATACTGAGAATACAGTAGCCTCCTATTTTTTCAATAATCATTTTTGCACTTTTCAAATGTCTGCACACAGAGGGCTGCGAAATATGGAGAACTGCGGCAATCTGTTTTTGATTTTTCTTTTCAAAATAAAACATTTCAAAACAAATACGTTGCATTTGAGTAAGCTCGTTTTTAGCAATTTTCGGAACAACGGCAAAAAGAGAATTGCGCATTATCACCTGCTCGTCATATCCGGCACTGTCAAACGGATTATACGAGCCCATAAATTCCTCAAAAAATCCACTCATATTTCTTCCTCCCCATAATAGTCGGTCAGCATAAAGTATACCTTTCTGCATTCACATGCCATATCGTAATATATTCTCATCTTTCTTCTCAGCTTAAACAAATCCTCACCACGATAAACGCTTAAAAGCGGCTTTAATCCGTCAACCTTGGCGCAAAGCACTTTATACTGCTTATCGTATTCCTTAGCGAGTTCGTCAATATCCATCACAAATCAACCTGCCTTTACTGAAAATTGTTTAAAGACCTCCCGTTTAAGCACGGTGGGTGAAGCCGCAACTTGAGTGGCAAAAGGGACAAGCCTTTGTATTCGATATTATACAAACATTCGTTCTAAGTCAACACGAATTTACCGCATAGTACAAATATTTTCTCTTTTTGGCACAGACCGCAAAATGCGACAAAATTTCCGTTTTTATATAACATATATCAAAACATTTTAACAAAGTGCTTGACATATTATGCAAATTGCACTATAATATGGTTGATTTGAAATGGACCGCACCATTTCAAACTCTTGGTCCTCCATAGTTTGTAATGACAGAGAGGGGAAAGCCGAGGCGCTTAGGCGCTTCGGCTTTCTTTCATTTTGACTGCTGAAAAACAAAAAGCGTAATTATTCAAATGGTTTTGATTTTATGCATAATAATGCAAGAATATACACAACATACATTTTAATACATTATATATTTTGGGATATTTAGTGCATTTTGTTGTAATTTTATACAAAACAGTGGCAAATATTTACAGGTTTTATGAATAATTATACAAACTTTATAAAATCGCTTGCATTATTCATTTAAGGTTACTATAATGTAGTCAACAAGTAAAAATTCCCAAAGGAGATATATGACAATGAACAAAAAGGATATTAAAAAAGTTGTTCTCGCTTATTCAGGCGGACTTGACACATCAATTATCATTCCTTGGCTCAAGGAAAACTACAACAACTGCGAGGTTATCGCTGTTTCCGGCGACGTAGGACAGGGTACAGAACTTGATGGTCTTGAAGAAAAGGCTATCGCAACCGGCGCATCAAAGCTTTACATTCTTGACCTTAAAGAAGATTATGTTAAAAATTACATCTTCCCTTGCGTAAAAGCAGGCGCTGTTTATGAGGAGTATCTTCTCGGTACATCGCACGCACGTCCTTGCATTGCAAAGGGTCTTGCTGAAATTGCAATCAAAGAAGGCGCAGACGCTATTTGCCACGGCTGCACAGGTAAGGGTAACGACCAGGTAAGATTTGAGCTTGCACTTAAGGCTCTTGCACCTGAAATGGAAATCATTGCTCCATGGCGTGAGTGGGATATCAAATCACGTGAAGAAGAAATTGAATATGCAGAAGCACATAACATTCCGCTTAAGATAAACCGTGAAACAAACTATTCAAAGGATAAAAACGTATGGCACTTAAGCCACGAAGGTCTTGACCTTGAGGACCCGGCAAATGAGCCTCAGTATCTTAACGACAGCTTCCTTGAACTCGGAGTTGCTCCTGAAAAAGCACCCGACGAGCCTACATATATCACAATTCATTTTGAAAAAGGCGAACCTGTTGCTGTTGACGGCGAAAAGCTCAGTCCGCTTGCGCTTGTTGAAAAGCTTAACGAACTCGGCGGCAAGAACGGTATCGGTCTTCTTGACATTGTTGAAAACCGTCTTGTAGGTATGAAGAGCCGTGGAGTATATGAAACACCGGGCGGAACAATCATTTATAAGGCTCACCAGCTTCTTGAAATGATTACTCTTGACCGTGACACATCACACTACAAAAAGCTTGTAGCTGAAAAGTACGGCGAGCTTGTATATAACGGAATGTGGTTCTCTCCTCTTCGTGAGGCACTTGACGCATTCGTTAATAAGACTCAGGAAACAGTTACAGGTGATGTAAAGCTTAAACTTTATAAGGGCAACGTTATGAATGCAGGCGTAACATCTCCATATACTCTTTATGATGAGAATGTTGCTTCATTCGGCGACGACGGCGGTGCTTACAATCAGGCTGACTCTGCAGGTTTCATTAACCTCTTTGGTCTTTCAACCAAGGTTAAGGCTCTTCTTGATAAAAAAAGAGAAGCTAACGACTGATTGATAAACAATATAAAAAGCAAAAAATTCGTAGGGGCGAACACTGTTCGCCCTTCAGCGTGTAGAAAAAACTAAATTATAAATTTCTACACGCTGTGAGACTTCGAGAAAGTGAGATAAATTTCGTTTTCTTGTGAGTGGGTGCTGTACGTTGGTACTGCCCCCGAGCAAAAGACGAAAAG
>ERZ860590.1217-NODE-1217-length-14489-cov-2.016558_pt1 | contig 14489 bp, 7 predicted proteins | sample MGYA00509975_ERZ860590 | MGnify/ENA primary metagenome ERZ860590 (study PRJEB30046, sample SAMN00715250) | human gut metagenome | study: EMG produced TPA metagenomics assembly of the A metagenome-wide association study of gut microbiota in type 2... | reverse complement strand
TCATATTCTATTGTTATTTTTTTCGGTTAATTATTTTATAATTAAAACCCAGTCATTTCCTTTTCCCTTTGTGGGAGAGGATACGGGAATGGTATCTGCTGTTGTATTTTGATAGAATGTGATTCTTCCATTGCGAGGATTCATCCACTTTAAAGACCGTTTGGATGCCTTCATTGAAGGCAAATAAATCGTTCTCTCTCCACCTTGTGGAAAATATACTAATAAGTAGTCTTTGTTGCCGAATGCTACGGGATAGTTTTTATTTTCTAAAGGTACATCGCCAAAGATGGTTTGTAGGTTTTTTCCTTGAGTAAAATCAAATTTCTCCCATAATCTGCGAAAGTGAATTAAATCCCAGGCTCCTTGTTTATCCATTGATTGGTACCATGGAGTGTCGGCGTCACATTTAGGCTCATGTCCGGTATCAAACATCTGCCATATATCATTACAGCCGTATGTATATCCACAAGCTCCGCTGAACATACTTTGGTAAAGTGTATGGCGGATATCATCATCTCCAAATCTTCCATTTTCTTTTTTGAAATTGATCGGAATATTTTCATATCGGGGTTCTCCGTCCATGCATGGCTTGTGTGGTTCCTTATTTAAATCGGGCAAAAGCAGACGTTGATAGATTGCGAAATCTTGTTGTGCGTGTCCGGATTGACACATATTAAAATCCAGCCACGAAGCATTGTGAAACCAAAATGAGGATGAGTGCTCTCCATGAGGATGATAGGTCATCAAATGGTTTTTGTCTACACTTTTAATACCAGTCGCTAATGCATTCCAAATGGCAAAGTTCTTTCCGTCTCCACTTCGATCACCTCCTATTATCCATATCAGATTGGGTGCGTTCATATAGCGTTCTCCTAACCATTTGCCGTATCTATATGCATTTTCCGGTGTAAAAATCTCCGGTCCTTTTCCCCATTGTTTGTCTACCTTATCTCCCCAGGTTGGTAGTAGAGCTATGTATAAACCTTTGGCTGCTGCCAGAGAAATAACTTTGTCTACATGAGTGAAATAGCCGGGAGCGGGCTTGTCAATATTGCCGTCAATTAACTTAGGTTCTCCGTTAGATGAAACATCCATATCATCTAATTCATCCAGGATTACCGTTTGTATGACGGTAAATCCTTTTTCTCTGCGATTCTCCAAATATAGTTCAGTCTCTTTGTCATTTAAGCGGCTGATGAGTTCCCATGCTGTATCTCCTATGTAGAGAAAAGGAGTTCCGTCACTGTATTCTAGGTAACGTCCTGAAGAATTTACCCTTAAGTTTCCTTTGGATAGATTCGTGGCGTTTCCTGTCCACCGATCTTCTTGGGCGGAAGTTCCAGTTATACAAAGCATGAGTAAAATATAGCAGATGGAGAATCGTTTGAACATAATTCTATTTTTTTAAGGTACTTGTATATTTCTCAATGATAGGCATTTGCGGTCTGTCTTTCCCGTCTTTGGGGGTAATTGCCATGAAATAGCTATCCCACCACGGACCCGCAGCCCAATATGTACCATTGATTCCGTTTTCTTGTAAATATCCCAAGAATAAGTCGAGGGTTTCATTCCAACGGGGATCATTGTCGGGAATTCCATATTCTCCGATAAAACCATGAAATTTATTTTGTTTGATCCATTCTACAAATGGTTTTACCCGGTCGATACCTTTCTCCGGATAACATTCTTCCTCTTCGTATGAATATTTGTAGGTACCGGATGCATCCTTGTCAAAATATACATGAGCTTCAAAAGCAAGGTTATTAGCCGGGTCTTTTAAATATTTGAGTGTATCACTCTGTTCAATCCAGCGCTCTGCTGATGACCAGTCATTGCCGCCTACCATGATAAGAGTATTTGTGTCGACCTCCCGAATGGCATTGATGGACGCTTGTGCCATGTCGAACCAGCTGGTTTCCGGGGTCAGATCATGTGGCTCGTTCATTAGCCCATAACCATATATGTTTTTAAAAGTCGAGAATTCTTTAGCGATAGCTTGCCAGAAAGAAGCCAAGTCTCCGATCGTTAATCCGTTATTTCCAATGAGGGTATGTTCGTTGTTCATGTAACGGCGACAGTAATTATGTAAGTCAAGAAGAACCACCATATCGCGTTTCTCTGCAGCTCTGACCAGTTCTTTCATTTTATTGAGGTCATGTTGGTTTAGCGGTCCTTTTAAGTCAAGTTGTAGCCGTTCCCATTTGAATGGCAACCGGATAAGTTTCAGCCCTTTCTTTTGCCAATATTCGAGGTCCTGGTCTGTCGGGTAGGTATAGTCTTTATTATATTCCCCGGGAAAGGATGAACCGAAGTCAGCACATGCCAAGTTTACTCCGTAAGGTTCACCTGTCTCTTTTACTGGAGGTTGATTACTTTTACATCCATTTAGAGTAAGAAGGCTGAGTAGTAGAAAAGCCGAAATAAAAACTTTTTTCATAATGTTCTGTTTAATAGGGTGATTGAAGGTTCCAGCCTTTTACAATAACTGGAGATTCCAAATTTATTTTTAATATTTTTGATTCCTGTGGATTAAGCCATATATAGTTCTCTGAAACGATAAGTTGATCCATCTTTTCTGGTGCTTCTATGTGCACTCCGATAGCGGGGTACTTTCCTGTATTTGTTAAAGTCACTATATTACCTGTGCGTTCCATTTTTATTTCTGTCTGGGGCATTGATAAGATGGAGCCCGGACGTACTTCGTAATTGGTAAAGTAATAATTCCGATACATATTCTTGTTGTCTTTGATTATGTCCAAGACAAAGAATAACATGGTCGATTTGGTTTGTTCTCTATTCAGACTTATTTCTCCTAATTTTTTGACAACATTCTCATCGCCAGTGCCGTTAAAAGTATGGGTGGCAACAGTGTCTAGTAGTGCATTGTATATAGACACTTTGACCTGATAAGGCTCTTTCTCCAATATTTGGCAATCGTCGAGTAGATAGACAGGAAGACTGACTTCTTGACTGGAAAGATTGCTGCGGTCAAATAGCATGACTGCCGCTAGCGGAGCAAAAGACTTTTGCACAAAATAGTGGACAGGTTTGATGATACCATAATAGTCTACACATGACCATGATACGCCGGGATAGTTATCGTTCATCTTATAATAAAGTGCTCCGGTAGTATGAGGCCATAATGTGCGTGCCCGTTCTAATGTATGGCGCACTCCTACTACTTGTGCTAACTGTGATCCGAGTATGAAAGAAGCCAGCGAATCCTTCGACATAAAATAACCGGAATATTGAACGAGCTTTTCCATTTCTCTCATTGTTCCGAAGATAGGAGTGTGGTGTGTGAAATTACCGCTCCTTTGGGGAGGCCACACTTCTTTTTCCTCATCCAAATATCTACGCACTGTCTCGATGTGAGGTAATGATGCTATCCCAAATTCTCCCCAAAAAGGAGCGGTCATATTTAAGTTATGATTAAGATGGGCATCGTCCCACCAGCAGTTGTAATTGTGCTGACTACCTCCCCAGGCCTCCCCGCGATGGAAGGGACGTGTTCCGTCAAGTTCAATGCTTAGTCGTCCCATCATATCAATTGCAGGTCCGAATGGTTTATCCGATTCATTTCCTGCTCCCCACATGATAAGAGAAGGGTGATTTCTTAATCGTTTGGTATTTCTTTCCACTGTTTCTTGCAGTATAGCGTACGGTTGCGTGTTATGGCTATTCCAGGCCGTTGGCCATTCTTGCATGACTAAAATACCATATTTGTCGCATAATTCGTAAAAATCATCAGTTTCGGGCATTCCCCCTCCCCAAGCTCTTAGCATTTGTATGTGCTGGCTTTGGGCTATTTGGAGTAAATGTTCATATTTATTTCTTGAGAAGTCCATTAATGCATCCATAGTGCACCAGCCTGTTCCTTTTATAAACATCGGCTTGTCATTGATGACAAATGTCCAGTTATAATAATCTTCTTTAGCACCATCAATTAATGGTCTCATCTCAATAGTCCGTATACCGAACGACGTTTTTGCATGGGCGGTCTTTCCTTTTTGTGGAATGAAGAATAGATTGAGGTCGTATAGTGCTTGTTCTCCTCTGTCATTGAGCCACCAAAGATGCGGATCTTTGATTTGAAGGTCTAAAGATAGAGTTTCCTGTTTCTTCTGACTATTTATGTCGAAATGATAATATTGTTTTACTCCTTTAAAGTTTTTAGGAGATACTTCTGCATATAATACTCCTTTTAATGGAGATGATTCTTTATGCAAATCGAGAGTTAAGCGCATTTGACCATCGAGCGAACGAGTGGCGATGAATGGCGATTCTATTTCTACTGCGGCTTGTTCTTTTAATTGAACGCTACGCCAGATTCCTAATGATGGGATTTGTGCATAATGCCATCCATAAACGCAATTGAATACAACAGTATATTTCCAACTTTCATTTGCGTTGGGAGGCCAGTTTCCCAGAAACATTTGGGGAATGGCTTCTAGTTTTACTATGAGAGTATTTTTATTCTTTAAATATTTACCTATTGAAAAATCGGGGCCTCCGAACATACCTTCGTGTGTTCCCAAAAGTTTTCCATTGAGCCATATTGTACATTTGTTAGCGATTCCGCCAAAAGATAATATACAGTGCGATGAGGGGGAGTCTAGTTCGAACTCCCGCTTCATCCACCATGTTTTGTAAGATTGTTTTTCTGCAATAGAGTCATTCTGTCCGATGTATGGATCAGGTATGATTTCATTTTCTACTAATGCGGTGTGAATACTACCAGGCACACGGGCGGGTATTTGATCTGTCCAGATGGTATGTAAACGTTCTTTTTCACTTCCTCCTTCTGCCAGTTGCCAAGTTCCGTCCAAAGAGATTTTCGCAGGAGTATCCCTGACAAGAGGAATATTTCCTGCTTCAGTCATCTGTATACCTTTTACTTCTATTGGAGATAGCTTTGCTGCAAAGCTTTCCCTGTCTATCTTATCCATTGATTTTTGTGCAATAATCATTGGAGTAGATAGCAGTAAAGTGATAATGGTGATGATTCGAGTTCTCATGGACAGTATTTATTCTGATTATTGTTGTGTACTTTTATATTTCAGGAGCGTGCTTAATTGCGGACGATCCTGTGTGTAATTATTGGTCGGTTGGACAGATAAGGGATAATCACCCCATCGTGGACCGGCAGACCAATAAGTTCCGTTTATTCCATTTTCTTGTAGATATTTAAGTGCTGCATCAAGAATATCCAGCCAACGACCGTCAGTATCAGGTATTCCATATTCACCGACGAATCCACGTTTATTATTCTCTTTCAGCCAGTCAACAAAAGGTTTCAAACGAGCCACCCCTGTTTGAACGGTTGCACCATCTTCATCATATCCTTTATTATAGTTTCCGGAAGAATCCGAATCGAAATATATATGTGCCTGGAATATCAGGTTATTACTTGGATCTGTAAGAGTTTTCAGATTGTCACTGCATTCTTTCCATCGTCTGGCAGAACTGAATTCGTCTCCGCTAACTATGATGGTTGTTTGAGTATCTATAGTGCGGATGGCATTAATGCAAGCTTGGGCTATGTTAACCCACGGTGTCGATGCCAGCATTTCGTAGGGTTCATTCATAATGTCGTAACCCCAGATATTTTTATAGTCTTTAAACTCCTTTGCCAGTTTTTTCCATACGTCACAGAAATTGTCAACAGTGCATCGTGCATTACCAATGATTGCATATTGATTATTTTGTGAACTTTGCCCGTCGCAATATACACAATATCTTCCAAAGTTATGCATATCCAATAGTATCTGTATGTTTCTATCTTCGGCAGCTTTGACGAATTTCTTCATTTTTGCCAGTTCTGTTGCATTTAATTCTCCATTCATTGTGGGTTGTATGCGTTCCCAACGAAATGGAAAACGTACCAGATAAAGACCTTTGGCTTTAAAGTAATCCAAGTCTTTTTCTGTGGGATAACCATAGTGAGTACCATCTACCCCCGGATATACATTCCCAAATTCAGCTCCTGACAGGTTAACTCCGAAATAAGCTGTTTGTTTGAGGTTCATCACCATTTTCTTCTTCGTCTGATTTGGAACAAGATGAAAATAGAAGTGCTATAATCGTTAATAATGAAAATAAGTCTTTTAGCATAAATCGAATTGTTTTTGTTTATGAGGGAACGCTTTAGTACGAGCGTTCCCTTTTTATTTTTACTTATGAACAAACCTGAAATTACACATACTTAAATCAAAATCTTGAGCAGATTCGGGAGAAAATATGATTTTGAAAGCTGTGTTGGTACTAGGATCGATAGGATTAGGCAACAATGCTTCTGTATCGGCACTGATCCGTACAGTTTGCCATCCACCATAAGTATTAACAGGAATTCCTCCTTTGGAAGGATACCATCCATAATCTCCTAAAATGATACGCGCCTGGGCTGATATCGGAAATTTAGCTCCAGTACAGATTTCAAATCTTAAATCGTAAGATGAAGGGTCTGCGGCTACTTCTGCCGGTACAGTAATATATCCGGCCCACATAACCATCCATCCCCAAGCTTTCACGGAATTATTGAAGCGAATATATTTTCCTCCTTCTACTAATGGTTCCGGTTGTCCTTCTAATGTGCCGTCACATAAGAAATCTTTCGGGGCATCAGGGAATTGGCTGGAATGTGTAAAGGCACCGCTTCCCGGCCAATTATTGAAATCGAAAAGTTGAGATACTCCCGGATCCATGTATGTGAGCTTGTATGCTTCATCCATGTTTGCCCCTTTTATAGTAAGAGTAGATTTCGGAGCGGCATTTGCAGGAATTTCTATTGTCAGCTCTGTACGAGTAGCATCAATTACATTTACTGGTAAATTGCCTAGATTAACAATTGCTTCCTCGATTGTAATACCGTAGAGGTCAAAATTGTCACCTGTAATAACCGTCGTATCTCCCGGCTGGGTAAATTCATTCTTGAGTCCATTGATTGTTAAATCAGGGATGGAAACGACAAAAGGAATACTTAGTTCTCCGTGTTTGGTTGTAATATAAATTGTGTTTGTCACTTCTTTAGGAAGTGCACGGGGAATAGGTGCGAGAAGCATATCGTATGTCGAATATATCTCCTTACTGTCCACCTCGATATCATTGAATTTTAGGGAAGTGATATCTCCAAGGTTTGTTCCCTCGATTCGTACTACTTGTTCGAAATTTGCTCCCTCAATGGGAAATTCAGCATCTGTTGCCAAAACGACTTTGTCTACAGTCGGAGCACCTGTTGACGGTTTGTTTTCTTTGGCTTTCAGATCGTCGACTTCAACAATATCCGTACAGGATGTTAAAGTAAATATGGATGCTGCGATTATTGCAAAATATTTTATTTTCTTCATAATCTGTTTTTTACATGGTTATAAGTGATTAATCCCAGCCAGGATTATTCTCATTAATTCCTTGGTTTGTCAGGATTTCAAGAGTCGGAATCGGGAATAGCAGATGTTTGCTGGAACGTTGTTTTACGTTGTTAGCTTCATCCATTCCGCCTAGAGCATTCATTGCCTGCAAATAAATTCCCCAACGTATTAAATCCCAACGACGATCGCCTTCCAAGGCTAATTCCATTGCACGTTCTTCAAGGATTGCAGAACGCAGGCTGGTTTTATCTGTAAAGTTTGCCAGTTCTTTGCCTGTTGCATTACTACGGGTGCGAACATCATTTAAAGCATCTACCGATTCTTTTGTCGGGCCATTTAATTCATTAGCTGCTTCTGCAAAAATTAGAACAATATCAGCATAACGTAAAAATGGGTAATTGGCATCTGTACGAGGTTGAGTCTGATCGGCTATTTGTTGTGAATATTTGGTCGTGAAAGCGAAGAACTGTTCTGATCCTCCTTCATCACATCTCCATCCGGAGGTTACTTTAGGATTATCGAACGGAGGTTCTTTGGCTTCAACCATACGTTGCCATTTCCCAAAGTTCGGATAGTATGAACCACCCCCCCAACTTGTATCAGAGTTCTGACGTATCCAACAATGCAACACTCCCTTGTCCACGCGGTAGTCTTTTTCTTCAAATAATAGATACCAGTGTTTTCTACATCCTACCGTTAAGCTATTGTCTATATTTCCTGCTGCATTGAGTCTGCCACAGTAGTGCGAGCTGAATAATGTACCGTATAATTCATCACCGGACTTAGTTTGTAAGCTGAATAAATGTTCGCTACAAGTCTTGCCGGAAGGAGACCAAACCAAATCATAGTCCTCAAGTTTGTGTATTCCATATTCTCCTCCTATTATATCTCCTGCAATTTCGTAGGCCAGTCTATAATATTCTTGAGAGGAAAAGCTTTCGTAACCGGCAACTTGATCCTTGGAGAATGTTGTCGGAACAGGTTCTGTATATACTTTGGTCATAGTGCCGTTTACATTCTGCATGACAAACGGTGCGCCGGTTTTTACTGTTATTTGTTCTCCGGTAGCCATGGACGCAGAGCCGATAGTCGCATATACTTTGGCTAACAAACCTGCCGCAGTTGCAGCACAGACTCTTCCGGGTTTAAATCCATTGTCCGAATTTTTATAAATCATATCTTTGGCGTCTTTAAGCAAAGGTATGATTGTTTCCGTGTATACTTGTGCAATTGGAATGCGCGGATTATTAGTATATTGCCCGGATTCGTTTACACTGACGGAATAAATAGGGATAGCTCCATAAGCACGTACCAGATAGAAATATGCCCATGCTTTAAGAAAATAGCATTCTCCTAATGCATTCTTTTTAAATACTTCTGATACATTTTGCATCTTGTTGATTTCAGAAACCGCTATATTTGCTCGGTTAATCAAAGAGTACATTCCGGTCCAAAGTACATCGGCTTGTCCGTCACCTCCCTGGAAGTTACCACTTCCAAATTGGCTGAACTGCCATACTGCACCGGAAATATAGTCACAGTCATAATCCAGCGGACGTGGGAAACTACCGTATCTGAACATGGCTTCGTGTAATGTGTTATATACTCCTGTTACCCACATGTCGGCACCGTTATCAGAATCCTCAACATCTTCAGGGACAATGAAGTCGAAAGGCTTTTCTTCGATCATACTTTCGCATGATGTCATTACTGCTCCGGATAATAGGAGGCTGGATGCCATCAGATATATGAATATATTTTTCTTTTTCATTATTTCTTGAGATTATAACGTTAATTTAAAACCTATTGAATATGTTCTGCTGCTTGGATATGAGAAAATATCAACTCCTCTTCTGGAAGCGTCAGAACCAAAGGCGTTTACATCCGGATCAAACCAACTATAACCTGTAATCGTGAATACGTTTGTTACTGTACCGAAAACAGACAAGTTGCTAATTCCTTTTATGACTGAACCGAAATTGTAGTTTAAGTTGATCGTTTTTAGTCTGAAGTAAGAACCATCTTCTACATAACGGTCGGAGAGTTTCATGTCACGGGTCATTGCAGTAGTGACGCGAGGCCATTTGGCGTTAGCTGCATTCTCTGGTGTCCAGCGGGAATCATAAGCATCTTGAGTGATGTTTGCAATACTGCTCATTCCGATATTTGTCAAGTTACCATTAAAAATATCATTACCATGAGTACCTTGGAAGAACAATCCCAGAGTCAGATTTTTCCATCGTAAATTGGCATTCAGCCCGTAAATAAAGTCTGGATTAGTATCACCGATGATAGCTCGGTCTTCTGACGTTATTTTTCCGTCATTGTTTTTGTCCAGGTATTTGATTTCACCGATCATTCTGCGAGCCTCATCATCAGATGCTTTGGCATATATTGGATCTGCACGGACTTCTGCTATATTATCATAGAAGCCGTCTTCTATATAGCCGAAGAGTGTTCCGATAGGTAATCCATTTCTTTGCAGAAAGACTTCTTTGGCACTATACCATAATTGGTTAGCATATTGATCGGCCGTTAAACCTCCGATTTCATTTTTATTAAAAGAGATGTTACCGTCGAAGTCTAAGGTCCAGTCTTTTTTATCTAATGCAATGATTTTACCGGTTAGCTCAAGTCCTTTGTTTTTTACATGACCGAAATTCGTCCACATGGTAGTATAACCGGTACTATTCGGTATAGATACATTTTGTAGCAGGTCATTAGTTTTTTTATAATAATAGTTAGCTGATAAACTAATCCTGTTATTCCAGAATCCCATGTCGAGTCCGACATTATATTGGTCGGTTGTTTCCCATTTGAGTTTGTCATTCAAAGGACCTTTGTAAGTTTGTCCTGCAAATCCACTGCTCAATGTTCCGTCCAGAGGGTAATTGGATGGTGCAAGTGAAGCGATGGTCTGGTAACTGCTGATCGCTTGATTACCGGTTTGACCGTAGCTGAATCGCAACTTTAAGTTACTGAATATATTTAGGTTTTTGATGAATTCTTCTTCAGATATAGTCCATGCTACTGCTCCTGAAGCGAAGTTCGCGAATTTATTTCCGGGAGCGAAACGGCTTGAACCATCACGACGGAACGATGCTGTGAAAATATAGCGATCCTTGAGTGTATAGTTGGCGCGTCCTAATAAGGAGACTAGAACTGCTTGTCCTCGATAGCTGGCTGGTGTCTCAATATTTAATGCCTGGCTCATATCGAAGTCCTGTGTGATGTCAGTCGGGAAGTTGGACGCATTCATTGTTTTGCCACCCCAGTCTGATTTTTCGTAAGTGAAACCGGCTACTACATTGAGATGATGTAGTTTGTTGAATGTCTTATCGAAAGTAACCAATGATTCTGCTGTTAAGTTCTGCCAGAAATTGTCGCTTTTACCAGCTCGTCCGTTGGAAGCTTTACCTTCTCCTGTTTCACGATTGTAGTAACTTGCACGATCGTTTACTGAATAACTGATACCTAGATTCTGACGGAATTTCAAACAGTCGAAGATTTTAATCTCGGCAAACGCAGAAGTAAATACATTGATTGACTTCAGCTCATCTTTAGCTGTATTAACGTATGTACGTGGATTGGCTGACAACCATGCATAAGAATCATCTTCTGTCTTGTCTCCTACATATAATGTCGGTAAATAAAGCATGGCAGAACGGATGATACTATAATCATAAGAATTTGACTTGGCAAACTTAGTTAACGAACGGGTAAAGTTGATATTTAGTCCCGTATTTAACCAGGGTTTCACATGGCTTCCAATGTTGGCACGAACAGCAAAACGTTCATAACCTGAATTCTTGATGATACCACTCTGGTCTGTATAGTTGCCTGAAAATGCATAGTTGCTCTTTTCATTTCCTCCTGATACACTAAGATTGTATTCCTGTGTTAATGCATCTTGTAGGATCTCGTCCATCCAGTTGGTACCCTCTACCCATTCTTTATTGCCGTATTCGTCTTCGCGATAACCCGGATTGAGATAATCTTCCGGTGAAGCATAGTATTTACCGGAGTTAGGAACGATTTTATCGTTTTCGTCGCGACGGTAGTTCCATTTTCCACGATAAGGCAGGTATGAATAGGGAAGATTGTCATAAGCAGCTCCGTTGATTACACCTTCATTTACATAATTAGCATAGGTGTAAGCATCCAGCATTTTAACCATTTTGGCTATTTTGGAAAGTCCGAAATTGGTCGAGAACTCAACTTTAGCGTCTCCGGCACGACCTCTTTTAGTGGTAATCAATACGACACCATTCGCTCCGCGAGAACCGTAAATGGCTGTTGCCGAAGCATCCTTTAAAATGTCGATTGATTCGATGTCATTAGGATTGATCAATGACAGAGGATTAGTGGTGGAGTTGTTGCCCTCGTTGGCTTTACTGCTTGGAGTATCTCCTACTTCAAACGGAATACCGTCGACAATGTAAAGTGGTTGTGAATTTGTAGAGAATGAGTTAGCACCACGGATGGTGATACTTACACCTGAACCGGGAGCACCGTCACTCTGGTTTACTTGTACACCAGCTAATTTTCCTTGTAGGGCTTGGGAGATGCTGGTCGGGTTACCAAGCATCAAGTCATCACTTTTAATAGAAGCAACGGCTCCGGATAAATCTTTTTTCCTCATTGTACCATAGCCGATAACTACTACTTCATCCAAAGATTGAGTATCATCTTTGAGTGAAACATTGATTGTTTTACGGTTTCCTACAGTGACTTCTGTTGTTTTATAACCGATAAAAGTATACTGAAGAACAGATTTTTGGCTTTCTACTGTTATAGTATATTTACCATTTAAATCACTGATGGTACCATTGTTTTTTTTAACTCCTAACTCAACAATATTAACTCCGGGAAGAGGTTCACCTTTACTGTCTGTTACAGTACCTTTAATTTCAATACCTGCTGCTGATGCAGCTGTATTTATCATCCAGAACATAATCAAGAAGAGCCAGACTCCTTTTGATCCTTTTAGCATCCGCACTTTTGAGCGGGGAAAAGAAAAGAGATTCTTTTTCATTTTTATCAAATTTAAAATTAACTTTAGTATAAAATCTCGTATATTTATTATTGATGCAAAGCTAGTAAATAAGGAATGTAAATTATTGACGTTATTTGCCTAAAACTGATATTATTTTATCATTCTTTATTTTTATAAATATGTGAGTTGTATTGTCGGATAAACTTACGGCTTTGACGTCCTGCAGGTTTTATTAAAGACTCGTCCCATCCTCCGTTTTTGTTTGCTCGCGGAAGAATCATGGAGCAAGTTTCGTTCTTGTCTGAAATGGACCAGTTAACCCAGCTGATCTTTTTGCTTTCCAGCCATTCTACCCAACGGGTCCATTCTGGTATATCTAATGGGCCATCGCCAGTACATTCCATGCCTGCACATTCAGACACAAAAATGGGAATTCCTTTTTCCCATGCTGCTTCAGCTCTATCCCGTAACTCTTGTTTATGAGTGGCGGCATAGAAATGGAGGGTATACATTATATTATTGAATCCTTTTAAAGGACTTTCTGCTACCAGGTGTAAGTCTTGGTCCCAGTGTGGGCTGCCTACAAGAATAATATTATCAGGATCATATTTACGTATTTCAGAGATAATATCAGTTGCATATTCTTTCACACTTTCCCAACTGTCTTCCATAGGTTCGTTGTATATTTCATAAATAATATGAGGATATTTTCCGTATTTCTGTGCCATCATTGAGAAAAATGCTTTTGCTTCTTTTTTTTGTGGATAATAAGTATGCCAGTCGATTATTATATAGAGGTCGTTTTTAATTGCCGCTTTAATCACTTTATTCATGCATTTTAATGCAAATTCGGGATTTTCAATGTAATTGTCTTCAATAACTGTCCCCATTGCTGCACGTAAAACGGTGCATTTCCAATCTTTTTTCAACCATTTCACAGATTGCTTATTGTAAAATCTGGGCCATAGGTTGTGCCAGCCATAACTAACCCCTCTTAATACAATAGGGTCTCCGGTTTGGCTGCATAATTGATTACCTTTTACTTGTAGTTGTCCCCATTGTTTTACAGGATCTTTACTGTAACTGAATAATGATATCATGGAGAATAAGGTGATAAACAAAATGACTTTCTTCATTTTCATAATAAATTAGGTATAACATATAAGATGGACGTTGCAAAGTAAGCACAAAAAAAATATGTAAAAAAGTGCTTTGTTATCATATACTGATACTTTTCTTACTATTTATTTAAGGCAAGAGTACCTTATTATATATATACAAAAAAGATTAAGCCGGAAAATAAATATGATAACAGATGGCTTGAAGGTTAAAATAGTATATTGATTTGATAATAAAGTGGTTGTATGCTTATATAAGTTGCCGTACTTTTATGAATTAAATTTTATAGATAGATTCATGTTTTATTTTATATTTATCACCTTATGAAAAAAAGTATTTTTTTAGTTTGTTTGGTAGTTTTCGGGGTTGTGTCATTGTCGGCAATTGGTCCGATAGTCTCTGTATCACGGTTGGGTTGGCAAACCGATAGTATATCTTATGGTATATCTCGAATGGTTGATATTGCATCTTTGCCCCTGTTAGATCGTGGAATCTCTGTCCATTATGAAGGTAGTATTGATAAAAGAGGAAAGAATGCCGACTGGGACTGGAGTCTTTACCAGGATCAACGTGGAGAGTGGGTAATATTTGATGTTGATGGTCCGGGATGCATTTATAACCTTGTACAACATCGCTATATGAGTTCAAGTGATCCGCTCTTCCGTTTTTATTTTGATGGAGAAGAAACACCTCGTTTTAGTTTACATTTATCTGAATTCGGAGAGAAAGAGCCTTTTATAAAACCTTTGGCTGAAAGTTATATTGGCCCGTTTGATAACGGAAGAGGGCCCATACGTGTTGCACGGAGTTTTGTTCCAATGCCGTTTAACAAGGGATGCCGTGTAACTACCGATGTGAAACTGGAAGGTTATGAAAGAACCAAAGGTGAAGGAGGTTGGGGACATGTTGTATACCACACTTATGCGGACAATGGTATCAAGACCTTTACCGGGAAGGAGAATTATGATACTTTGATACAATTATGGAAGAAACAAGGTAGTAATCTT
>ERZ860590.1216-NODE-1216-length-14498-cov-3.786471_pt1 | contig 14498 bp, 8 predicted proteins | sample MGYA00509975_ERZ860590 | MGnify/ENA primary metagenome ERZ860590 (study PRJEB30046, sample SAMN00715250) | human gut metagenome | study: EMG produced TPA metagenomics assembly of the A metagenome-wide association study of gut microbiota in type 2... | reverse complement strand
GATAAATCATAGCAAAATAGGTTTTATCCATTACATACACCAATAATGTAGAAATATTCTTTAAATAAAAAGGCGCGAGGCAACTATCTATCAATTAGTTAGTTGCCTTTTTTTATATTTTTAATCAGAGATTTTCAGTTAATTTCCCCTTTTTAGTTCAATCCGAAAATTTTCTGATAAGATTCAATAATGTATTGATCTACCCATAAATAGTAATCATCCATTTCATTTCTAGATTCTCCTTGCTCCCTTATTTTATCTAATGCCCTATTTCCTCTTATCATAATTTCTTTCTCAATAGGAAGTATTTTCTGCAGCATACCTGTCCCGGATTTATTCATCAGTTTAGATAGATTTATATAATCTCCCTTACTCCGGCTTCTAGTCGGCGGAAACAAGTTTTTTTTCAATTCCAGTCCCATACGACAGAGTTTGGAGCCACCATCTTTCCCACTAGTCACCACCGACGGAAGTTTCCCCGAAGAAGTAATGCACAACGGAATAGCCACAGTAGTCAATGGTGAGCCAACAATCGTCCAGCTTACTGTCAGCAAAGGATTTTCTCCGGGACGGATTCCCTGTACCAATAAAGTAGACGAAGTAGTGTAGCGAGGAATAAAGTCACGGAAAGGGAACATTACCATTTGCGTTTCATCCGCCGGTATAAAGTCATATAAATCCATTTTAGTAAGCCCATGTTTCAGGTGACGGGGAATATCAAGCAGCAGATGTTCGCAGGTTATATTTCCAGTATAATCCGCTTGCTGCATAAACTCCGTGATTGCCATAAAACGTTCTATCCCTTGATCCAGACTTCTATCTCCGGTAAAGGCATAATTGGTACGAATCAGATAACCGTCAGGAGCTACTTTCGGATCATTGGCATCGAATTTGGTATATTTCTCATTCCCCGTTTCATAGTAGGCACAACCTCCTTTGGCATCTATGGCACCAAAGTTAGAATTTACTCCCATGGGACGGGACAAAGTATCCAAAAACTGTTCGAAATCTTCGAGAGTTGAACAAATCTCTAATGCACGTCCCATCAGCAGACCGTCATTGGGAGAGTCCTTTTCATCGGGTCCGTTCAGGTTGAAAGCCGCCGTGTTAATAATGGCAAAGCCGGTTTCGTTATGTCCACCCCAGGCAGTACCCGGTTCGAGGTTATCAGCTCTTACGATGGCAAGATACTTATATTTCTCGCCTTGCACCAATAAAGACAGGTTGTCAACGTTCGGAGTATCCCGGTTCTTAAAGAGTAAGGGACGCCCATCTCTGGTCACTTTGCCCGACACGATAACAGAAGTACACGCCCGACTTTGCCCCAAAAAGACAAACGATAGAATCAATAGTAATAAAAAACTTTTCCATCCAATTTTTTCTGCACTCGATTGTTCTAAACTTGGTTCTTCCGTATCTACCTTATTCGTATTGCAACATTTTTTCATCTTCTTCATTTTACGGGATATTTCATAAGCAATAAAAGGGGACATATCCATCTCTGAATTACGTCCCCTTTGTCAAACCAAAAACTAAATCTTCAACTATTTTGTAATCTTCACAACAAATCCACCACCGGGAGCCATGTGTAATTTCAACTTCTTATTGGCTAATACGCGGATCACTTCACGCTTATAGTCTTTCCCAACACGATCGGCATTGATACCATCTCTAAATATTTCTGCATTGAACTCACCATCACCCAAGAAAGACAGATCGACTTCAACATCACGCTCTTTCCAGTCGGTCAATCCACCCACATACCAGATACCGTCTTTCTCACGTGCCATTACAATATGTTCGCCTACTTTTCCGCTTATTGGAAGTGTCTGATTCCATACAGTAGGAATGGCAGCGATAAACTTCGTACATTCTTCCTCTTTCAGATAATTAGTAGGTGCATCACACAGCATATTAATAGGAGAATCAAAAATAGTATACAATGCTAACTGACGGCAACGTGTACCCTGACTCATCGGTTCTGTGTAGACAGCATGAAAGTTCTTCATGATTACGTTATTCATCGCTCCCTGTGTATAATCAAGTGGTCCGGCAACCATGCGGATGAAAGGAGCTGTCACATCATATATCACTTGATCTGTTCCCGGTTCTGCCCACTTCATTTCTTCCAGTCCATGGACACCCTCGAAATTGATCGTATTCGGATAAGTACGTTGCAAACCAGTCGGTTTGAACGTTCCATGGAGATCTATCAGCAATTTGTATTTTGCTCCGGTTTCAGCCGCTTTACGGTTAAACTCAACTACTTGTTGGTCGTCACGGTCCATAAAATCAATCTTGAAACCTTTGATTCCCATTGCGGCATAATGCTTACATACACGATCCATGTCTTTTTCAAAAGCACGATAGCCCGCCCAAAGTATCAAATCTACATTTTTGCTTTTTGCATAGCTAATCAACTCTTTCAAATCGATTTCAGGAATCACCTCAAACAAATCCGCTTTACCCGGCACTGCCCATCCCTCATCCAATATCACATATTCGATACCGAATTTCGAGGCAAAGTCAATATAGTATTTATAAGTCTCATTGTTGATACCTGCGCGGAAATCCACGTTGTAGAGATTCCAGTCGTTCCACCAGTCCCAAGCCACTTTACCCGGTTTAATCCAAGAAAAATCTGTAAATTGTACCGGAGTAGCCAGTTTATATACCATATCATTACAAAGCAGTTCTGCATCATCCTTGGCAATGACCATGACACGCCAGGGAAATGCTGTGTTTCCCTCCACTCTAGCAATATAAGGTTCACGAGATTTTACTACCCCTTTCAGTCCGCGAACTTCGTCTACTATCGTTTTCGGATAAGCTGCAAAGATTCCATCCAGAGAATATCCATGCTCACCATGTTTCACATACATACCCGGATAGTTCATCAAATCGGCTTCAGTGATACAGATTTTTTTTCCGTTCTTTCCCTCGACCAAAACCGGTAAAAAGGCAATCTGTTCCTTATCCCATGCAGACAAGGCAGTTTCCAGATACGTATTTTGGAAAGAACTGTAGAAAGGATCTTTCTTGCCCTCGTTCATTCGGCCTTTCGGTGAAGCTACAAAAACTTTCGGGTCATTCGGAAAACAGAAAGAAGCCTGCTCGCTTTCCACCATAAACGGCTTCTTCAGTTCAGAGACAAAACGATAGGCTGCACCATCTTCATAAGCTCTGAACACCAAGCTATATCCTCCTTTAAAGTCAATGGTCAGTTCATTGAACTGGTCCTTGATTGATTTCTTCTTATAGATGGGAGGATAGATAGTCTCATTTACAGAACGGCGGCTGATCTTCTTTACTTTCGGATTGAGTCCGAAAGCTGTACCATCAGTTAGTTTCATGAAAATAGGAGATGGAGCCACCATCACATCGTTGTCGTGAAGAACGGAGTATTCCACATTCTTATCATTCACAATCACATTCACCTGCACTTTACCGGAAATGTCTTTCAGCTCGTACACTTTCTGTGCACAAATGGTTAAAGGTGCGATAGCCATTAGAACCGGCAAAAGTCTTTTCATCATACGTTTCATAAACTAATACTTTTTGTATTTCACACAGTTTTTTATTTACATATTTATCATAAGAGTACCGCTTGGCAGAGATAAAGGAGGGAGCTTAACAGGAAGAATTTCCTGCTAATAAAGCATTGAACAAGTGCTAAATAGCACCTTTCTTATCTCATTCGCGCTACCATTTTTTAGAAATCAATTGTCACCTGATAGGTATCCTTATTCTCAAAGAAGGTCTGTTGCACCTCATATTCGGGAAGCCATACGTATTTTTTTTCCCCTTTATATTCGGCTTCGAGCAAGAAAGTGAACCAGCGGTTATAAGGCAATTCGTCGGTATGCAAAGGAGGTGCGGGGCTATCATATAAGTTGGGGACACCAGTTATCAGATATTCTCCTTTCTTATCCGTCTCATAAGTACGGTAAGGAGTAGCGATCAGATCATTGAATTTTGCACGTGAACCATACAGATTCAGCTTTACCCCTTTTTGCTTTTTACCTTTCACTTTTACAGATACCTGTATGTTTTCGGGGAACATTTGTTTGAAGAATCCGTCGAAATCACGTCTCGGACGTTTGGATTTGGCGGTGTGATTGATTATATGAACTGCATACGAGCTCCATTTATATGTTTTATAATGACTGTTCATCACACAAGAGTCAGGTTCATATTCGATATGGTTCACCGGATTGTTCTTTGCCCGGATTCTATCAGCATACAAGTCGGTTACCCCACGATAATGTCCGAACTCATGTGCCACTCCTCTATGAAAATAGTCGATACCAAACAGATCTTCATGTTCCGTCTTGCTACGGCTACGGCAAATTACCATATTCAGATCGTCCGCCCCACCGCCGCAATACCATCCTTTAGCCGATTCTTCATCGTCAAAATCAAGAATAGAATCTATAATCAGCAGTACATCGTGATTGGGAAAACCGGCACTCTTCTGATAGATTTTCTCCAATTGGCGGGAGGAGCAGTCGTAAATCACCTGCAGATCCGGTATATAACGGAAATAGTAGTTGAAACGTCCATTGCCGGCTTTGTTCCAGAAGTCGTTCACTTGGTCGAAAAAAGCATTCAGCTTCGCTTGATAAGCTTCTTTACCTCCCCAATGCTCCACTCCGGCCTTATCGACAGCCACAAATACCCGGTATTCAATGGTGTCCAAAGATTGTTGAATCTGATTTTCCTCCAATGTCTTTGCCTCCATCCAAGAGAAGAAAGGCAATAGAGCGGGAAATATGAGCCATCTTTTCCAGTTGTTTTTCATATTAGTTCTTAGTTAAGAATGTATTTTATTTCTTGTAAATCACGACTATTTCCACCGACCATCAAAGTGAAGTCTCCTTTCTCCACAATGAACTTCATTTGATTATTGTAGAATCCTAGTTGTTCATCTTTTACGTCGAAGGTGACCGTTTTGCTTTCACCTGGACTCAGCTTAATCTTTTCAAAGCCTTTCAATTCTTTGATAGGGCGAGTGATAGAAGCCACCTCATCACGCACATACAACTGAACAACTTCCTCGCCCTCGCATTTTCCAGTATTGGTAACCGTTACAGCAACACGTGTATAAGTACCTTTTCCATCACCCGGAAGCAGTTTCACATCCGAATAATTGAAAGTAGTGTATGACAAACCGTAGCCGAACGGATAAGCAGGCTCCGTAGGAATATCAATGTACTTCGCACACCATCCGCCCAATGCAGTGGGGCGTCCTGTGCTCTTATATTGATAATACAATGGTATCTGTCCGTTATGCTGCGGAAAAGTCATTGGCAGCTTACCCGAAGGATTATAATCTCCCCAAAGTACATTACAGATAGCATTACCCGCTTCACTCCCCAGCCACCAGGTACATAAGATAGCGGGAGCCTCCCGACGAACTTCATTGAAAATAACAGGACGACCACACATCATTAGTACAACTACCGGTTTGCCAGTCTTCACCAATTCGGAAACCAAACGCTGTTGTTCGGCAGCAATAGAAATATCTCCTTTCGAACGCATCTCACCGCTTTCCCAAGCTTGTTCTCCCATTGCAACGATAACCACATCCGATTGGCGGGCAGCAGCTAAAGTCTGATCCAGATTTACAATTTTATTCGTTTTCAAGTCGTAGCCATCGTTATAGTTGATGTCCACTCCTCGTTTCTCCATTGCCTCATACAAGGTTACTACTTTACCAACCTCTGCACAGGACCATGCACCGCACATATCTTTCTGCGATTTGGAAAGCGCACCAATCAAAGCAACTTTCTTGATAGAAGAAGAAAGCGGTAACACCGAGTTTTCATTTTTCAAAAGAACAATAGAACGTTCGGAAACGTAGCATGCTTCCTTGCGGGATTCCTGTGAACCAATCACTGTACGTTCCCTTTCTTCATCACAGTATCTGAACGGATCATCAAATAATCCCAGTTTATATTTCTGTTCCAAAATACGTCTGACAGCATCATCCACCAGCTTGATAGATACCTTACCCTCTTTTACCAGAGACACCAGATTCTTGGAATAGCATTCACTTACCATCTCCATATCCAGTCCGGCCTTGATTCCTTTATAAGCAGCTTCTTTTTCATCTTTCGCATAACGGTGGTTCATCATTTCTCCCACTGATCCCCAGTCGGATACCACAAATCCTTTAAATCCCCATTGATTCTTCAGGAGCTCCCTCAACAGAAAAGTACTTCCGGTAGACGGTTCGTTATTAAAGTCATTGAACGCACTCATGAAAGTAGCAGCACCGGCCTCTGCACCAGCCTTGTAAGGAGGCATATAGAAATTGACAAACTGTCCCATCGACATATCCACACTATTATAATCTTTTCCGGCAATAGCTGCACCATATCCGGCAAAGTGCTTAATACAGGATAAAATAGTATTCTCTTTCGATAAATCATCTCCCTGTAAACCATGTACACGCGCCTTAGCAACCAACGAGCCATAATAAGGATCTTCACCGGCCCCTTCCATCACACGCCCCCACCGGGCATCCCAGCTAATATCCACCATTGGAGCAAACGTCCAATGCAACCCGGCTGCTGCAGCTTCCTTTGCCGCACATCTCGATCCTCTTTCTATAGCATCCAGATCAAAACTCGCAGCCTCTGCCAATGGCAACGGAAAACCTGTTCTATATCCATGAATAACATCCAATCCGAAAAGCAAAGGAATCTGTAAACGTGATTTCATAGCTGCCTCCTGATATTTACGAGTATTGGCAGCACCGGATACATTCAGCAAAGAACCGATCAATCCCTTACTTATATCTTCTGTCCGACTGATACGTGTATTATCAGGACCTGTGGCAAATCCACCGGAACATTGGCTTAACTGCCCCACTTTTTCTTCCAGTGTCATCTTTTTCATCAGACCGGATATGAAACGATTCATTTGAGCCTCATCCTTTTGATTCTGCGCCATGCTTCCCATAGCGAAAATCGCCATACACGAATATGTAATTAGTCTTTTCATCATTTTATTATAAGAGTTTATCTGTATTGATTTAAATGTTAATATCCTCCATACGTTTTACTTTCTATCGCAAAGATAGCCGCTGGTCAGATTCACATTGGCGAATTGCGTACAAAAGGACAATAATATCGTAAAGTCTGCTTTTTTTCTATTTCTTTCCGTATAGCATTCAAGCACTTCTGTCATTTTTTTGCCTTTATTGATACGATTTTCTCCTTACTCTTCACTTATTCGTAAGAGATATTATCCAGCACTTTTATTCCCTCTTTCCGAACACCTGTCTCAAACAGATTCTTAAACGATTCTACCGACAATGAAGTGGACGGTTTAAAATCTGAAGAATTCATATACGCCAGCAAAGCGGCATAGAATTGTAATCCTTCCGGTGTGTCACGTACCGCTTCCAAGTCGGACATACAAAGCAGTAATTTACTGCCCTCTACATTCAACTCCATCAATAAGCCGAGTTTATGATTTCGTTCCACATTGTCAATTACCTGCACAATAGGGCGGTATTCTTTTGGCATACCATCCAGAATAAGCGGATAGCTATGTTTGATAATTGGATACCACTGCCAGTTCGTATGGTATTCGGTCGGGAAATCATCGAATACCGGATGCTCGGGATTGGTCAGAATCCCCAATGTACCAGGTGAAGCAGGTTTCTTGATGCGGTCACAGATACTTTTGAACATACGATAATTCCAATAGTCGGTCTGGAACAATCCTCCCACTGTTACTTCTTTACAGTCTTCCTCACGAGGCATCAACAATACCTTTCCACCTTGCTTTAAGGCATTCAGCACATCATCCGTTAGTTGGCGGGCAACTACAACATTACCTGCCTTCAATTGCTTCTTTGCAGGATATATCCATAGCGGATAACTATTCTGATAGGAAGTTCCGGATACTTTCAAAAGTAATTCGGCTTTATACGCTTGCTCCACATCGGGCAATGTCAAACGAATAGTTCCGGCAGTCAATAATCCTAATCCCGATGGAATAGCCATCTTACCTTTGCCAAGGCTTTTCTTCCCATTTTTGAGTTCCCATGAAATACTTTTTTCGTTCAATGAAGTTTCTCCATAATTGGCAATCTCAACAGTACCTGCGAATGATTCACCGCCTGTCCAACAGAATTTGGCAGTTGTCAATAAAGGAACCACTTCACTACAGAATTCTCTCCATTTCTTCGGTTCAACCAATCCTTTACTATCCATAAAAGCATCCAGAATACCAACATAAGCCGACCCCTGTCCCGGATAATCCTGTAAATCGAGTAACTGAAAACCAGCCATCCGTTTGGAACGGAGATTCATTTCAATATCTGCCCGGTAAAGTTCCACAGACCATGCACCCGATGCTTTAAAAAAATCATCCGCCTGCTCCAGCATGCCGGCTTTCTCCAAGCGGTCACGAAACACTTCAAAATTCCAGGGAGCTAAGACTCCTGTATATTTCTTCATCTCCTCATAATTCGGGTAAGTTTGAAATTGTCCGGTTTCATGTCCGATCACCGGAACAGGAGATTTTTCCAGAGCCTCATCAAAGTTCATTACCGAATTAGGATAGGTATTATTAAGATAGCCACCTTCTTCCGCATCTGCGAAAGAGAAAGAAGCACGAGCATGAGTAGAATAACCCTCACCACTGCCTACACGACAAGTTACCAGAAAATCCTCACCCGGAATATGTCCTCGTGAGCCTAAAAAGATATTCGAACCATACGTGTATAGGTGTCTCGGCTCTATGGACCGGAAACGATCTACAAACTCTTTCATCACATCGATGTCACCTCCCAGCTCATTTCCCAAGGCAAAGAGTACAAAAGAAGCATGGTTACTATATTCACGCATGATATTCTCTCCATCTTTCATCAGAAAATCCATCAGCTCGGCAGATTCTTTCTTAAACCCTCCCCAGATAGGTAATTCCGGCTGCAAGTAAATACCCTCCAAGTCCGCAGCTTCAAAACACGCAGCAGGTGGGCACCAAGAATGAAAACGACAATGATTCAATCCATATTCCTTACAAATCCTGAAATAACGACGCCATTGTTCCAAGTCCATCGCCGTATGGCCCGTCAAAGGGAATACACAGGCATCATGTTTTCCTCGAAGAAATGTTTTGGCGCCATTGATAGTGAAATGCGTTTCTTCAGTTTTAAAGTCACGCAAACCGAAACGAACTGTTTTCTCGTCTATGCCATTTATCTCTGCTTTCAGTTGATATAGAGCCGGCTGGAGGTCACTCCACAATACAGCATTATCTCCCAACTGATAAGTGAATTCATATTCCTTGCTCCCCTCTTTCAAATTATATTCTGCAGATCTGGCTTTATGCTTTTTGGCAGTATTGAAAGCAGAAGCTGACAACTGCAGTTTCTTCCCACCAATGCCTGAAGAATTGGAAAGAGTTATTTTCACTTTTACGGAGCGGTCTTCTACTTGAGGAAAAGCCTGAATGGACTCAATAAACAATGGATTCATTGCCTGCAATTCCATCCGTCCGATAATACCGTTCCAGTTTGTCTGGGTAGATTCCGTACAAGCGTGAGAACTTGAACGAATCTGCCCGGGAATACTTTTTCCGTTATCTACACGAATAGTCAGCTTATGTGAACCGGGAGCCAGGAAGTGAGTGAGATTAAATTCCTGTGGGGTAGATAAATAGTTGCATTTACCCACTTCCCGACCATCGATCCACACGGTTGTCGGACGAGTACGTTCCAGAAACAACACGATATGCTTTTCTTTCCAGTCGGCTGGTATTTCTATATTCCGGCTATACCATGCCGCACCTTCATATTTATAATATCTGGACAAATAAGTGGTCTCCGACTTGTTGGTATTCTCTATTCCTTTTCGATTCGAATCTGTTGTACCGGGTAAAGTCACAGTTTCTGCAAAATCCATGTTCCACAGTTTTTCCTGTTCTCCCTTGCCGTGAGGGTCCAATGCAAAACTCCACGTTCCGCTCAAATCAATCATTTTGCGCAAACCTGATGTCTGCGCCCATGATATACACAAAAAAACAAATAATAATAAAAGAGTTCCAGCTAATCGATTACGCATAACTTTATTCATAATATATGATTTAATGTCCTTAATTTATCTGTTTACAAAGATAGGACGGAGAACAAACCACAATGACAAATCCCGTACAAAAAAACAATAATATCGTAAAAGATACTGTGTATCATCTCTTTTATATCACTATCAGCATGATAATGTCCTTGCCTGACTGATAAAATACACAAATAGTTTTTTCATAGCTTCATCCCCTTCCACAGCCTGCAACTCTGGGTGGAACTGAACACCCCAAATATGTTCGGAATCAGATTCGATTGATTCTATGACTCCATCATCAGCGAAAGCAGATGCCTTGAATCCACAAGCCAATTTCTTAACGGCTTGATGATGAATGGAGGAGACTTTCAAACTTTCCTTGCCTGTAACAGAATACAATTTTCCGGTCCTCAAACATCGCACATTATGCTGTAATATCATAAACGCATCCGGTGACCGATGATTAATTTCCGAGGGATATTGAGCAGGCAAATCCTGATATAATGTTCCACCAAAATAAGTATTAATAATCTGCATTCCCCGACAAATACCTAAAACGGGAATTTGCCTTTCGGATGCTAAGCGCAGCAAAGCATAATCAAAGTCATCCCTATCCCGGCAACATTCTCCACATTCAGGAAGAGTCGATTCTCCGTATATCACAGGCGATATATCTCCCCCACCTGTCAGGAGTAAACCATCAATAGAAGAAATCACAGATTGTAAAATCTGTACATTGTCGGTAAACGGAAGAATAAAAGGGATGCCGCCCGCTTGAAGGACAGCATCCACATATTTTCTTTTCACAGATATTCTTCCCGGAATATCAATTTCAGTAGAAATACCAATAACAGGAATTTCTCTTTTTATCATTCTCATTGTCTTTTATCAACTTAATCCACAGCCTGTAGTTGTAAAGCCAAACTTGAATATTCACTTTTCAGCAATGATTTTAATGCAATGCCTTCTTCCATCAATATCTTTCCACTAATGATTTTACCATTCAGGTCACAAGGTTTGCTACTGTCCACAGGTGTCAAATCTACCAAACGATAATTCTTCGACGGATCCAATCCATTCATACAAACCTTCGGAATAACCATATTGATGAAATGAGAAATCTTATATGCATAAAAGACCGCCTTATTCTTTTCGGAAGTGACATACATCAGAGAGGATACTCCTTTATTATCGTATGGAGACACCAACCGATACAAATCACCGAACTGAACCACAGGACGAATATCTTTATACGCTGCAATAGCACGCTTGGCGAATGCCTTATCAACATCATTCATGTCCTTCGGCTGAATTTCCATTCCCAATCGCCCGGACATTGCCACATCAAAACGGAATTTCAATGGAATACGGCGTCCGGTCTGATGATTCTTGTCCGCACTTACGTGAGATGCCATAGCAATAGCCGGAAAGAAACCGGAAACTCCCCATTGCATATAAATTCTTTGCAAAGCATCCGTATCATCACTCGTCCAGAACTCATCAAAATACGGAAGCAATCCATAATTGACGCGGGCACCGCCACCAGCACATAGCTGCATCACGAGTTCAGGATACTTAGCACGAATACGCTGAAGTACTTTCTGCAAACCCCTATTATACTCAATATAGAGATGTGATTGCTTGTTTTTTGGTAAGTAAGAAGAACCATAATCCAGCAAACTGCAATTATCATCCCATTTCATATAGGAAATTTCCGGATAGTTCGCCATCAAATTATCGACCACTCCAAAAACAAAATCCTGTACTTTCGGATTAGTCAAATCCAGAACTACCTGCGTTTTGCCACGCCCGGTAGATAAAGGACGGTTATCAATTTTCAGAATCCAGTCCGGGTGCTTTTCGAACAGTTCGCTCTTAGTATTCGACATTTCCGGTTCAATCCAGATACCGAATTTTATATGATGCTTCCTGGCAGACGCAAGCAGTCCTTCAATACCTTCAGGCAGTTTTTCTTTGCAGACTTCCCAATCACCCAAACTACTGTTTCCACCATTACGGGGATATTTATTTCCAAACCAGCCATCGTCCATGACAAACAACTCTCCACCCATGGCAGAGAAAGCTTCCATCATCTCATCCATCCCTTTTTGGTTCACCTTGAAATAAACACCTTCCCAGCTATTCAACAAGATGTCATGCAGCCTTTCACCCCGATTCATTTTATATTGGCGTGCCCAATGATGAAAAGCACGACTCACCCCACCTTTGCCATTGGTACTATATGTCATGGCAAATTCAGGAGTGACGAATGTTTCTTTCGGTTCCAATATGTATTGTGAACTTTCCTCATTCATACCGACTATTATATTCAGTGCTGTGTTGCGAACATCCAGCTTCAACTTATAATTACCACTCCAAGCCAGAACGCCCCCAAACACTTTTCCTGATTCTTCCTGCGGTCTGCCATCCAATGATAACATAAAAGAAGGATTATCCGTTTCCGTATTCGCCAGTCCGTCTTTGTTAGCAATCACTTTTTGCCCGTTCGTCAGTTTCTCTTCATCCATCGTATGTTCCGCACCCCAGGCTCCATGAAAATGAGTCAGCCAGTTGTCCCCGCGAAACATCGGCAAATAAGCGGAAGCAAACTGAAACAGTGTTACTGGTTTCTTACCTGCATTGCCAATCTCAACCCAAGTGGTAATTATATCCGTTCCTTTATAAGCCTTATAGCATTGTTTCACCCAAACAGGATATATCTTATCTTTCAAAAGAACTTCGGTTATCTCTCCATCCTTGGAAGTGTATTGAGTAACCGCATCTACCGCCAAGTCAAGTGACATATTGCCATCCGGTTGAGTAATAGCAATCGCTTTCTCCCCTACCGTCTGGAGACCGAAAGCGGGATAGCTGTTCGCATTCAATACCAGTCCGGCATCATAGATACTTTGTATCTGCCCGGGAGCAATACTGACTCCATAATATTGCATCTTTGATGGTTCACCTGCATTTGCTGTAATCAACAATGACGTTTTGGACGTCGAAATCAAATAATCTTTAGCAAATAAAGAACTTGATAATAACAAACCAATAGCGGCTATTAAGCTCTGCTTCATATTTATAATCATAGATTTGTTTTTATTATATTGATATTAAGTATTACCTTTTCCTGACCATTAGATGTATTCAACCCAGTATAATATATACTTTTCATAAAATGCAATAATACATATCTGTCAGTGTCTGTTTCTTATTTGTAGTTTTCACTTCTATTTTATTCTTTCCAGGGGTCAATATCACATGTTTCCACTCCAAGATAGAATACCGGTCTGTTTCCACTTTACCACAACTCTTTCCGTTGACAAATAATTCTGCTTCAGGTTGATTGGAAAAGGCTATAATCGTTTGTTGTCGCTGCACACGTATTATGTTACGTTTACCTATTAAATAAATCATAGGATCCTCTTTATTCCAATTCGCTTTATAAAAATAAAAAGCATCTTTTCGCACTTTCCGATCAAATGTAACCAACCCTTTGTCATTAACTCCAGGACGATCACCCTCGGTGCGGTGCGCAGCACCAAAGTCAAACATATTCCACACAAAACTTCCCCAAACGAAAGGACGTTCGGTTATCGCTTTCCAGTTTTCTATATGATAATAAGTTTGCCAATTTTCCGGATGCCACCAACTTGTGGGATTTGTTTTCACTAGCGAATCTTGTTGATGATATATACTTGCGCCGGCACCATATTCACTAATAGCAATACGAATTTCAGGATATTCTTTATGCATCCAGTCCAGCCATTTTCCTAAATCTTGTGGGGTACCACCATACCATCCATCATAGCGGTTCCAGGCAATAAGATCGGTCACAAAGTTTATTTTTCCTGATTGGTTACTGGCAGAAGTGGTGGGGCGAGTAGTATCTTCCTGATGTGCCAGTACATTCAACTCATTAATGTACTCCACCGGATTATCTCCATATTCTGCCAACTCATTAAACAATCCCCAAACACAAATAGAAGGATGATTATAATGCTGACGAATTAATTCTTTAAGCTGTTCTTTTCCATTGGCACGGAAAGACGGTGAATCAACGAAACCCTTATCTTCATACCCGCCAGGACCGATAAAAGGGATTTCAGCCCATACCACTATACCAAGCTTATCCATGAGGTCATAAAAATAAGTAGCTTGAGGATAATGAGCCAGTCGCACGGCATTCACTCCCATTTCCAGCATCAATGCCGCATCCTCTTCGTGATGCTCGGGATGCAAAGCATTACCTATCTCGCTCCTATCTTGATGACGGCATACTCCTCGAAGTGGCAAATGTTCTCCATTCAAGAAAAAACCCTCATCCGGATCTATTCGATAAAAACGAAGTCCCAAAGGCTGTATTACCTGATCTAGTATCTCTCCGTTATGCAAAAGAGAGACTTCTACCTGATACAGAAA
>ERZ860590.1208-NODE-1208-length-14578-cov-2.997452_pt1 | contig 14578 bp, 14 predicted proteins | sample MGYA00509975_ERZ860590 | MGnify/ENA primary metagenome ERZ860590 (study PRJEB30046, sample SAMN00715250) | human gut metagenome | study: EMG produced TPA metagenomics assembly of the A metagenome-wide association study of gut microbiota in type 2... | reverse complement strand
CGGACTTGCCGTAATGGCCTGCTGGGAAGCGATGACGGCAATACCCAACGGACGTTCCGGACGGATTTTTGTTTCGGTGGCAACCTCTGCAATCACCGGCAGTACGGAATAAGCCACGTGTCCGGTTCCGGCTACAAAAGTAAAGAGGTAAGTCACCAGCGGACTAAGCAGAGTGACGTGTGAAGGATTTTTACGAAGCAAATGTTCTGCCAGTTTCACCATATAGTCCAAACCTCCGGCTGCCTGCATACAGGAAGCAGCCGAAATCACTGCGGCAATCATTAACATTACGTCGATAGGAGGCGCGGTGGGTTGTAAACCAAAAACGAACGTAAGTATAGCCAATCCAACTCCTCCCATCACACCGAGGCCGATACCTCCCAGGCGTGCGCCAATAATAATAGCTGTCAGAACAAATGCTAATTGTAATATCATAAGATGCTGTTTTAAGTTCCCAACAAAGATAAATGATTTCTCTCTTTGTATTTTCTTTTTCTTGTATTAACAACAAAAAAGTCTTTGAATAGTTTTTGCATATTTATTAAAACAATAACTAAACTCATTGGTTATTATAAGAACTAACGAAACTGTTATTATTATAAAACAACCGATATGGAACAGAATTTATCAAAAAAAACTCGTACGGAGAGTGACCTGATAGGTAGTCGTGAAGTGCCGGAAAGTGCACTGTACGGAGTACAGACGCTCCGCGGTATCGAAAACTTTCGCATCAGCAAGTTTCATTTAAATGAGTACCCTTTGTTTATCCAGGCATTGGCTATCACAAAAATGGGAGCCGCCGTTGCCAACCGCGAACTGGACTTATTAACCGAAGAACAAACGGATGCTATCTTGAGAGCTTGTAAAGAAATACTTGAAGGAAAGCACCACGAACAGTTCCCCGTAGATATGATTCAGGGGGGAGCGGGTACTACCACGAACATGAATATCAATGAAGTGGTTGCCAACCGGGCATTGGAATTGATGGGGCATCAGCGCGGAGAGTATCAATACTGTTCGCCTAACGATCATGTCAACCGCTCGCAATCTACCAACGATGCTTATCCCACCGCTATCCACATTGGACTCTATTACACTCATCTGAAATTAGTTAAGCATTTCGAAGTGTTGATAGAGGCTTTCCGGAAGAAAGGAAGTGAGTTTGCGCATATCATCAAAATGGGACGTACCCAACTGGAAGATGCCGTACCGATGACTCTCGGACAGACCTTTAACGGGTTTGCGAGTATTCTTGAACATGAAGTGAAGAATCTTGATTTTGCCGCGCAGGACTTTCTGACAGTCAACATGGGAGCCACAGCCATCGGAACCGGAATCACCGCCGAACCGGAATATGCGGAGAAGTGTATTGCCGCTTTGCGCAAGATTACGGGACTGGATATAAAACTTGCCGATGATTTGGTGGGGGCCACTTCGGACACTTCCTGCATGGTAGGTTATTCGGGAGCGATGAGGCGTATAGCTGTCAAAATGAATAAGATATGTAATGACTTGCGATTGCTGGCTTCCGGTCCGCGTTGCGGATTGGGAGAAATCAATCTGCCGGCTATGCAACCGGGCTCATCCATCATGCCGGGAAAAGTGAACCCGGTGATTCCTGAAGTGATGAATCAGGTGGCTTATAAGGTGATAGGAAATGATCTTTGTGTGGCTATGAGTGGCGAAGCCGCTCAAATGGAGCTGAATGCGATGGAGCCGGTGATGGCACAATGCTGTTTCGAGTCTGCCGACTTGTTGATGAATGGCTTCGATACCTTGCGTACGTTATGTATCGACGGCATTACAGCCAATGAAGAAAAATGCCGGAGAGATGTGCACAACAGCATTGGCGTAGTGACAGCCCTGAATCCGGTGATTGGTTATAAAAATTCTACCAAGATAGCTAAAGAAGCATTGGAAACAGGAAAGGGAGTGTATGAACTTGTTTTGGAGCATAATGTCCTTTCCAAGAAAGATTTGGATACCATTCTGGAACCTGAAAATATGATTAAACCAGTCAAACTGGATATTCATCCCAACCGTTGATAGATAGTAAGTGGGAATCGATTCAATAGGGAAATCGCCGGGCAGATCATTGATCTGTTCCGGCGATTTTGATTAAATATGAACGGGACATACAGCGGTTTTCTTCTCTTGTGTCATAAAAAAGAGTTAGTGTATAGCGGGCTGTAAAAGAAAAGCTGTACTTTTATGCTGATATAGATTATTGTGCCATTCAAATGGTGGCGAGTAGAAAATGAGTATAAATGTAATTATATCATTTGGTAGATTGGGAACGAGTGGAAAAGGAATGAAATATCTTCCTCTATAAAGTTTAAAAAACATCAAAGTATCTGCCACCTGCAACAAAACGCTTGTAATGTATTAGTAAATAGGCAGTTGGAGCGTTGCAGATACCTGTTGCAGATACGTTGCAGATAAAGTATCTGCAACGTATAATATAACTAAAGAAAAGTCCTTGATTTCTTTATGCAAAGCTATGGGAAGTTCTAGTTATCCTCACGGGAGAGTTATAATAATTCTATATGAAAACTTCAGTTTCCTGCCTTGGATACTCTCGTTTCCCGCCTTGGGAACTGGCGTTTCTTGCCTTGGAAACTGTAGTTTCCCGCCTCGGAACTGTAGTTTCTAGTTCTTTGCTTTAAATTTGCGGCGCATCTTTAACGCATATCTTACTAATAGTATCAATACGGGTACTTCTACCAGTGGCCCGATTACCGCGGCGAGAGCCTCTCCCGAACTGATGCCGAAAACGGCAATAGCCACAGCAATAGCCAATTCAAAATTATTTCCGGTAGCCGTAAATGATACGGATGCGGCTTTTGGGTAATCCGTTCCCATTTTTCGGGTAATAAAAAAGGAAACAAAAAACATGATTCCAAAGTACAACACCAACGGGACTGCTATTATCATCACATCATACGGCAATTTTATGATATATTCTCCCTTGTAAGAGAACATTATCACGATTGTAAACAGCAAGGCCAACAATGTAACCGGGCTGATTTTAGGGATAAATTTCTGGTAATACCAATCCATGCCTTTATTCTTAACCAAGACTAAACGTGTCAGAAATCCAAGAACAAACGGTATTCCTAAATAAATGCCTACACTTTTCGCAATCTCGGACATCGTGATTTGTTGAACGGCGTCGGTTGTTTCCATTCCCACCCATTCAGGGAACACAGATAAGAAGAAATAAGCATATACAGAAAAGAAAAGGACCTGAAAGATGCTGTTAAAAGCGACCAGTCCGGCCGTATATTCGTTGCTTCCTCCTGCAAGTTCGCTCCAAACCAGTACCATGGCGATACATCGTGCAAGACCTATCATAATCAATCCGTACATATATTCGGGGTAATTATGCAGGAAGATGATTGAGAGAACGAACATCAGTATCGGCCCTACCAACCAATTCAACAGAAGTGATACGGTCAGGATTTTCTTATCTTTGAATACGTTGCCTAATTCTTCATATTTCACCTTTGCCAAAGGTGGATACATCATCAGGATAAGCCCTATTGCCAAGGGTATATTCGTCGTTCCGACTTCAAAATGACTCCAAAAGTCTACGATGCCGGGATATAGGTAACCCAATCCTACACCGATAAACATTGCTAAGAAAATCCATACCGTCAAATAACGGTCTAAAAAAGCAAGTTGTTTCATAATCACTCTCTTTTTATTTTGCTCTCCATGCGATTAACGCGGTATTACTGTCTGATAATTTCTTTACTCTGTCGATCCATGGCAACTCACTTTGTGCTTTGGCCTTTAAAAATGGGTTTTGGGTATCAACCAGAGATAAACAGGAGTTTATCACCCACCATTTGTTCTTGATGCCTGCCCGTTGTAAATCTTGCAATAAACGTTCCGCTTCAAAAACAGGAGTTGTTTCCGGAAGTGTTACGATAACAACCTCCGTTTCTTTGGGATTGCGCAAACGTGGCAACAGGTTTGCCACTGCTCCCTTGATTTCTCCCTGCGTCCGTTCTACCTCCTTGTGATAACTTTGCGTTGCATCCAACAATAACAAAGTATGTCCGGTTGGTGCTGTGTCTATTACTACAATTTCCGTATCAGCCTTTTCCACTATATCGGCAAATGCCTTGAATACAGCTATTTCCTGTGTGCAAGGGGAACGCAGATCTTCCTCAATATATTCCATATCTTCGGCCGTCATTTGGTTTTCCCTGGCTTTTGCCCTTACCTCGTTTTTATAAGCCTCCAGAACCTTCGCTTCGTCAATTTTGCTAACGTCGATCCCTGCTTTTATTACAAGTTCATAATTCAAGTGATTGGCCGGGTCTGTTGTTGTCAAATGCACTTTTGCGCCAAGTTCTTTTAGCTTTAGGGCGATATTGGTTGCAACAGTCGTTTTTCCTACGCCCCCTTTTCCCATTGTAAAAATAACCCGTTTGCCGGAAGAAAAAAGGTCGTTCACCAAATCGTCCAGATTCTTTTCACCCTGCAAAGGCTTGTAATCACCTCCCGGAATAAGGTTATCGCTCGATAACATTTTCCGGATATTTTCTATAGTTGATAAATTGTAGGAACGTAACGGAACGCTATATGCCGGATAATCTTTCAACTCCTCCGGAATGTTCTGTAAAGCCGAAGTTTGTTTTTCGCTTAATAACTTGGAAACTTTGTCGTTATCATCGGCTTGTTGTAACACTCCGTTTATGACAAGTACCTGGTTTTTTATGCCAAGCAAATTCAACTCGTGGGAAGAACGTGCAGCCTCCTTTAATGGAGCAAGATCCGGCCGGGCAACTAGTATCAGGCTGGTTGCTTTTTCATCGGACAAGGTATTTACAGCCTGTTTATAAATGCCTTTTTTTTCTTCCAGTCCCGACAGCTGGCCTAAGCAGGATGCGCCATGCGTACTTTCACTGATAAACGTACTCCAGGCGGACGGTAATTGTAACATTCTTAGGGTGTGTCCTGTTGGCGCTGTATCAAAAATGATATAATCGTATTCTTTTTCTTTGGTTTTATCGGTGATAAAATCCGAAAACTCATTGAACGCTGCAATCTCTACCGTGCAAGATCCGGACAATTGTTCTTCCATATTCCGGATCACACTTTCCGGCAATTTCCCACGATAAGGGGAGATTACGCTTTCCCGGTATTCTGCGGCTGCTTTTTCCGGATCAAGATTTACGACCGTCAGGCCGGGCACTTCGGAGATATTCGTACCATGCCCGTTCAGTTCCTGCCCAAACACATCTTGCAAATTAGAGGCTGGATCTGTACTTATCAATAATATCTTTTTGCCAAGATCCGCAAGACCTACGGCCGTAGCGCAAGCGATAGAAGTTTTTCCTACACCGCCTTTACCTGTAAAAAACAAATACTTTGTTAACTGTATGTCTGATAAATTAAAATTCTTCATAATCTCATTGGTTGATAATTGGAATAATGTCTAACTGAATGCCTGTCCACTCGCTCAACTGCTTATTGGTCGGATAACCTTTTGTTACCACGATTTCCCCCTCTACTATGGTGATTGGCAAGCCTTCCGCACCCTCTTTCATCAAATAATCATTAACCGTTTTATTGCTGACATAAAGCTGCGGCTCGTCCCGTAAATTATGACGCTCGACAACGATCCCCTGTCTTTTGAGGGTTTCCAGTACGGCTGCAATCCTCATAAGGTCAGGATTGATATTCGGGCCACACAATCCGGTAGGACAACACATTGCCGGATCAAAAATCTCGATTCTTTTCATATTCTGTTTTTATTTAATTTATAAGTAATTGATATATGCGTAATAAATGCCGACTGCGATAAACAAAACAGCTACCACTCTGTTAAACCATTTCTGAAATACCTGTATGCGGTTATAAAATTTACCTATCCCAGCAACGCTATACGCCAAGATCCAGGCTACCAGAATAACGGGCAGACCGGTAGCCACCGCATAGACAATAGGCAAGAGGTAGCCTCCCGGTTCTGCTGCCGACATCGGTATAAGCATCCCGAAGTAAAACAGTCCGCTGGTAGGGCAAAATGCCAGAGCGAAAAGCACTCCAAGCAAAAGGCTGCCTAAATTGCCTTTCAGTTTTTCTGCCTTTCCTGTTCCCGAAAATCCGAACTTAGGTAAATTCAAACGATCTCCGAAAAGCATGAATACTCCTACAAATATCAAGACCGGGGCGATCAGTATCTCACCATATTTACTTATACCTTTTTGTAAGGAAAACATGCTTGAACCCTCTTTCAATATAGAAATCAGGATGATCTGTATAAGCCACAACACGCCCCAAGGTATAAAGCAATCCTCCTAAAAAAATCTTGTTCCGGTTGCCTATATCCTTACTGATAAAGCCTATCGCAGTTATATTGGTAGCCAAAGGGCAAGGACTTATAGCTGTAAGCAAACCGAGCAGGAAAGCGGTTATTACCGGGATATTGCTATTATCCAGAAGATTTTGAAGAAAATCCATATAATAGTTATTTTAGCAGTTCATTTATTTTGTTCTTTATACCTTCTTTGAATATGTCCGGTGACCCCTTTGCGTTGGCAAAAGAAAATTCAGTCATGTTATTAACAGTTTCTTTTCCTCCCTTCCAGCCGTTTATATACAAAGACGACCATGTCACCTCATATTTATCCGTAATCGCTTCATTTTGCGGATCTGAAATATCTATAACCTTATACACAACTGCCCCTTTATCGATTTGATTTCTGAAAGTGGCTTCCAACACTTCATTCGTCAGTTGCTCAATCGCACGGCAGGTAACACACCGTTGTTTTCCATGAAAGTAGATTACTTCTACACGATCTCCTCGTGCGGAAACCTCTTGTTTATTTTCTGTTTTTGGCTTCCCGCTACAAGAAAACAGGAGTAAGCTGATAGCAATCAAAAATAAATGTTTCATAGGTACAGTGTTTCTAAGTTATTGTTTCAATAGTTCTTTTACTTCGGCTAAGGATAATTTTCTTCCGGCGGAAACGATCTTTTCGTCAATCACTAATGCCGGCAAACTAAGGATATTATACTCCATAATCTTTAAAATATCTTCCTCTTTAACTAACGTAGCATCTAAATTTAGATCTCTTACAGCCTGTTCTACTGTTACGTACAGAGCTTTACAATTTGCGCAGCCTGTACCCAAAACTTTAATTTCCATATTTTCTATTTTATATATTAAACGTAATTCGCAAAACAACGAACAATAAGTCTAAAAAAAGGGCTGCTATTCACAGCAAGCACCTTTTTTAGAAGCGCAATCGCAAAAGAATTGGGCGAACAACTGTCTGGCTATTTCCCAGTTTTCACGGTTTATGCAATATTTCACTTTGGGCGTTTCTATTTCACCCTGTATCAGTCCAGCGTCTTTTAATTCTTTTAGATGCTGGGAAACGGTTGCTTTAGCGATTGGCAACTCATCGTGGATGTCCCCAAAATAACAGCTTTCTTGCCTTGCAAGAAAATTAAGTATTGCTATTCTGGTGGGATGCCCCAACGCTTTAGCAAAACGAGCAATCTGTTCCTGCTGTTCCATACATTAGTTTCTCTTTTATTTAATGTTCGCAAATATACGAACAATGCTATAAAAAGCAAATCCTATATTCGTGTTTTAACGAACATTCACTGCTTAAATGGTAGAAAGATGATGGTAGCTTGGTTATAAGTTTATCTATAATGCTTTTATTGTCACTACTAATATAGGTGTTATTATACTGTTTCCCATGCATTAATACCTGATTTTTGAACTATTAATACCTGATTTTCGAACTATTAATATATGATTTTTAGGGAGTTAATACTTGATGCTATAGCTGTTAATACTTTTGGTAATAGTAGATAATGTACTGTATGTCAGAAGATAATGGTTCTGTCTTGGTGCGAGGCATGGTGAGAGTAAAAGTTACTCTCATCTTACTGTCATACTTACTCTCATACCTGTAACTCCGATGAATAAAGGCTTTTCAAACGATTGATGAGAGTATGAGAGTAAAATTGCTTATTTATTTTTATTGGTGACGATTTCAGTAATCAGAAATAAGAAACAGGATTATATTTTATCAAATTCATTTTAATACAGAACTTCCTATATTTATTTCCATATTTCTGCTACCTTTCAAAAAAAACATATATCTTTGTCATACGCTTTCAGCCCATCAGCGTGATGAAACAGGCAGGAAGCGGTTTTTATTTCCTATATGGAGTAAAAGCGTATTATCTCTCACTTTCAGAAATAGCTAATTCAAACAGAGGGAGATGATACGGTAGATACTCCACGTGAACGGATGTATATCAACATATTCGTAAAAGATGTGTTATATATAAACGATTGACGTGGGTGTCTGCTGTTATCATTGTTCTCTGGTCGGTTTAGCTAGCCTTGAAAGTGGATAATGGTACAGCAGCATCTGCGTCTTTCTTGTATTCGGCCGGTTATCAATTACCCCACAATTTAACCTAGCCAATCTCCATCCGGCGGACTGCAAAAAGAGTGGATGCTCGTTGTGCTAATATACATGAATAAAACATTATTCATCCCTTATTGTATCACACATAAAAGAACAAACGCTATGGCACAATGGATTAGTATAGAAGAAGCGGCTGCAAAGTACGGATTCGAGACAGAATATATCTGGGTCTTGATAGAGATAAGAGAAATCATCGTGGACTACCAAAGAGCCGACATCGACATCATCGACGATGAAAGTATTCAGGATTTTATCAACCGGAATAAAAAGGGGATTACATTGATGTATATCGAAAAGTTGGAACGATATTGCATGGATAAATCTCAAGTCTGTTCAATATACGCATCACTTTTAGGCAAACAAGATAAGGAAATCACCATATATAAAGGAGCTAAATTTTTGTATGATGCACTGCAGAGCAAATGGTTGAAGCAATGTGACCGGGTGCGGCATTTAGAAAAAGAACTTGCATTGGAGCAGACCACTTGCCGTACGTGTTGGCTGAAAAGGTTATGTATGATAATTAGGAAGTAAATTTGATTAACTATCATTTTTCCAATATTTATAGATGATAAATAGGATGAAAATTGAACTAATAAGAACTTCTTATTAGTCTGTGAGTGTTAGATGAAACTGATGCTCTATTGTAAGTTCAATCTTCAAAAGAGCAAATATAAAGGTATGGGCGTCGGATTAAGTGAACAACAGCGACTTTGAGCGAACAAAAAACCGATAAATTGTGTTTATTTATTCTAATTATATATCTTTGTCCCGAATTATAAACACGTAAATTTATGAAAAAGATTTTTGGTGCTTTAATGATTGCCGTATGTATCGGTATGGCGATGCCTGCCCAGGCGCAAATACACTTTGGTGTAAAAGGAGGTTTGAACTTGTCGAAGGCGAGTTTCTCTAATGTAGGCGATAACTTTAAGAAGGATAATTTTACCGGTTTCTTTATTGGTCCGATGGCCGAGTTTAATATTCCAATCGTAGGGTTGGGAGTAGATGCTGCCTTGCTTTTTGCTCAAAGAGGTATAAAGGTTTCTGAAGGAAACGAGGATTTGACTATCAAGCAAAACGGTATTGATATTCCTGTAAACCTGAAATATACAATCGGTTTGGGAAGTATGGCCGGTATTTATCTTGCTGCAGGTCCTGATTTTTATTTCGATTTTGAAAAGAAATCGGGAATTGATAAGAAGAAAGCGCAAGTAGGTATTAATGTGGGTGCCGGTTTGAAGTTGCTGAACCATCTGCAGGTAGGTGCTAACTACAATATCCCATTGGGCGACACTGCGGATATTGAAGGAACAGACGCTTCTTATAAGACTAAGACTTGGCAGGTATCTGTTGCCTATATTTTTTAAATAGTCTGTCATTTTACATCGTATATAAAAAAGAGTTTCCGGTGAACGGGAACTCTTTTTTTTGTTTGGGGGCTGCCCTGTTGCAGTCTCGAAACTGTTTCTGCCCAATCCTGCCTTAAGAAGCGTTTTTCTTTTGAGTGTTCTCTCTTCCTTCTTTTTCATTCCCCATTTTTTTATTGTATTTTTGTACCTGCAATGAAAAAATATGTAGATGTCATATTACCGCTTCCGCTTCCGAAGAGTTTCACTTACTCTTTGCCGGACGAATGTGCGGAAGATGTGAAGATAGGCTGCCGTGTGGTAGTTCCTTTCGGGCGAAAGAAGTTTTATACGGCTATCGTCCTTAACGTTCATTATTGTGCTCCAACGGAGTACGAAGTGAAAGATATATCTGCATTGCTGGATGCTTCTCCCATTTTACTACCCGTTCAGTTCAAATTTTGGGAATGGATAGCCGATTACTATCTCTGTACACAGGGAGATGTGTATAAAGCGGCACTTCCTTCCGGCCTGAAGCTGGAGAGTGAAACGATTGTTGAATATAATCCCGATTTTGAGGCGGATGCGCCATTGCCGGAACGGGAACAACGCATTTTGGATTTACTTGCCGTAGATGCGCAGCAGTCCGTCACTAAACTGGAGAAAGACAGCGGCATAAAAAATATTCTTACTGCCATCAAGTCCCTGCTCGATAAAGAAGCCATTTTTGTAAAGGAAGAATTGAAACGCACTTATAAGCCTAAGACAGAGGCACGGGTGCGGCTTGCGGGTACGGCAGATGAAAAGCAACTCCATATTCTGTTTGATATTCTGTCTCATGCTCCGAAGCAACTGGCGTTGCTCATGAAGTATGTAGAGTATTCAGGTATTTTAGGAACCGGAACTCCGAAAGAAGTCTCCAAGAAAGAATTGTTGCAACGGGCTAATGTGGCTCCTTCGGTACTGAACGGGCTGGTGGATAAGAAGATTTTCGAAATCTACTATCACGAAATCGGACGGTTGAATAAACAGGAGAAAGAAGTGGTCGAGCTGAACGCCTTGAACGAATTTCAGCAACGGGCACATGATGAAATCGTTCAGTCTTTTCAGGAGAAAAACGTGTGTCTGCTTCATGGAGTAACGTCCAGTGGGAAGACGGAAGTGTATATCCATCTGATCGAAGAAACGATTCGTCAGGGAAAGCAAGTCTTATATTTGTTGCCGGAGATTGCCTTGACTACTCAAATTACAGAGCGTCTGCAACGGGTTTTCGGTGCTCGCCTGGGGATCTACCATTCTAAATTCCCCGATGCCGAACGGGTTGAAATCTGGCGGAAACAACTGGGAGAGAACGGGTACGATATTATCCTGGGTGTTCGCTCTTCCGTGTTTCTTCCTTTCCGGAATCTGGGACTGGTGATTGTGGACGAAGAGCACGAAAATACGTATAAGCAACAAGATCCTGCTCCCCGCTATCATGCCCGTAGCGCAGCGATTGTGCTGGCTGCCATGTACGGAGCTAAAACCCTGTTGGGAACGGCTACTCCTTCCATCGAGTCGTGGCAGAATGCAGGGGAGGGGAAATATGGTTTTGTACAACTAAAAGAACGATATAAAGAAATTCAATTGCCGGAGATTATTCCGGTGGATATAAAGGAATTGCATCGCAAAAAGAGGATGGTGGGACAATTCTCACCGCTCTTGATACAATACATGAAAGAGGCTTTGGAACAGGAAGAGCAAGTGATTCTCTTTCAGAACCGTCGTGGGTTTGCTCCGATGGTGGAGTGTCGTACCTGCGGTTGGGTGCCCAAGTGTAAGAATTGCGATGTAAGCCTTACCTATCATAAAGGAATCAATCAGCTAACCTGTCATTATTGCGGTTATACCTACCAACTGCCGAAATCCTGTCCTGCCTGCGAAGGTACGGAACTGGTGAACCGTGGCTTTGGTACGGAAAAGATTGAAGATGACATTAAAATTCTTTTTCCCGAAGCGGCAGTGGCACGAATGGACTTGGATACCACACGCACCCGCTCTGCTTATGAAAAGATTATTGCGGATTTCGAACAGGGAAAGACGGATATATTGATCGGTACGCAAATGGTTTCAAAAGGATTGGATTTCGATCATGTCAGTATTGTAGGTATACTGAATGCCGATACGATGCTGAATTATCCGGATTTCCGTTCCTATGAACGGGCTTTCCAGTTGATGGCGCAAGTAGCGGGACGTGCCGGACGTAAGAACAAACGGGGTAGGGTGGTGCTGCAAACCAAGAGCATCGAGCATCCTATCATTCATCAGGTCATTGCCAATGATTATGAAGACATGGTAGGCGGGCAGTTGGCGGAACGGCAGATGTTCCATTATCCTCCTTATTACCGGTTGGTATATGTTTATCTGAAAAATCATAATGAAGCGTTGCTGGATCAGATGGCGACAGTGATGGCGGATAAGCTGCGGGCGGTATTTGGCAATCGGGTGTTGGGGCCGGATAAACCTCCTGTTGCCCGTATCCAAACGTTGTTTATTAAAAAGATTGTCGTAAAGATTGAGCAGAACGCTCCGATGGGACGTGCCCGGGAGTTGCTGTTGCGCATCCAACGGGAGATGTTGGAAGATGAACGCTATAAATCTTTGATTGTCTACTATGATGTAGACCCTATGTGATTGAATATTTTTCCCCCTAATAAAAAACTTTAATCATTTAATTAACTAACCATGAAACGACTTACTATTTTTTCCCTGACTTGTCTCTTTAGCGTAGGCGCAGTTTTTGCCCAGCAAGGAGTCACTCAATGTGGTGTTCCGACAGGACAACCGAAGTTCCCTTTACTGACTTATCAGGAATTGCCCGACCCTGCTGCGCCGTCTGATAAAGAATGGGCGGCAGTGACAACAACACAAGTGTCTTGGGGTACAACAGACGTCCGGTACGCAAAACACGGGCTTCCCCGGTTGAAGAACCAGCAAACGGTTGCTTTGAAAGGCTGGCGTGGTGAACGTGTGAACGCGCAAGCGGTTGTATGGACAGGTGTAGAACTGAAAGACCTGAATTTCAGCTTTGGTGATTTCAAAGACAAGAAAGGAAACGTTCTTCCCCAAGATGCATTCACCGGCGGTTTTGTTCGTTATGTGATGACGGACGAATTGAACAAAGACGGCAGAGGTGCCTGCGGACATCGGAAAGCGGTGGATTATGATTCATTATTGGTGGCCGACCCTATTGATACCAGTCTGAAAGCGATGGCTTTGCCTGCCCGCACAGTTCAACCTGTCTGGGTGCAGTGTTGGATTCCTCAATCGGCTGTTCCCGGAACGTATAAAGGAGAGTTGCTAATCAACGACGGCTCTCGTTTGTTGCAACGCCTGAATCTGGAAATTACGGTTTCTTCCCGTGAACTTCCGGCGCCTTCGGAGTGGGCTTACCACTTGGATTTGTGGCAAAGTCCTTATGCAGTGGCACGTTACTATCAGGTTCCTCTATGGAGTCAGGAGCATTTAGACGCCATGCGTCCTTTGATGAAAATGCTGGCAGATGCCGGACAAAAGATTATTACAGCTACTTTGATGCACAAACCCTGGAACGGTCAGACGGAAGATTATTTTGATACAATGGTTACCTGGATGAAACGGGCGGACGGCACATGGTCTTTCGACTATACCATTTTCGACCGTTGGGTAGAATTTATGATGAGTGTGGGCATTGACAAACAGATCAACTGTTATTCAATGGTTCCCTGGGAGTTGTCATTCCAGTATTACGACCAGGCAACCAACTCTCTGAAATTTGTGAAAACAGCACCGGGCGAGGAGGCTTACGAAGAAATGTGGGTAGCAATGCTTTCGTCTTTCTCCAAGCACCTGAAAGAAAAAGGATGGTTCGATATCTGCGCTATTGCAATGGATGAACGTCCGATGGAAGTGATGCAGAAGACCTTGAAGGTGATTCGTAAAGCAGATCCGGATTTCAAAGTTTCGTTGGCAGGAAATTACCATGCGGAGATTGAGCCTGATTTGTATGATTACTGTATCGTAATCGGACAGAACTTCCCCGAAGAAGTACGTCTCCGCCGTGCGGCAGAGAACAAACGTACCAACTATTACACCTGCTGTACGGAAGCTCACCCCAATACATTTACTTTTTCCGATCCTGCAGAAGCTGTCTGGATAAGTTATTATTCTTCTAAGAAACACCTGGACGGTTATTTGCGTTGGGCATACAACAGCTGGCCATTGGAACCGCTGCTCGATTCCCGTTTCCGCAGTTGGGCAGGTGGAGATACGTATCTTGTATATCCGGGAGCCCGTAGCTGTATCCGTTTCGAACGCTTGATTGAAGGAATTCAGGCGCACGAGAAGATAAATATCCTCCGTCAGGAATTAGAGAAAAAGGGAAATAAAGCCGGATTAAAGAAAATAGAGAAAATGCTTGCTCCGTTCAACTTGGGTAGTATGCCGGAAACCCCGGCAGCAGTAACCGTGAACCGGGCAAATCAAATATTGAACTCATTGTAAATGATTGTTCGTTAAATGGGAATTTAGGGGCGTAGCGCCCCAACAAGGTTTCCATTCGGCATGTTATCGTTTTAGACATACCCTAAAGGGTGGAACTGTATCTCTTTCAGGGAATACCGAATGGAAACCTTGCTCCGGCGCTACGCCGGTAAATGAGAATTTATCGGTTAAATGAGAATTTATCGGTTAGGCTGAAAGCCTTACAATTATATATTTATTGGGGTGCCCTGAAAGGGCTTA
>ERZ860590.1207-NODE-1207-length-14583-cov-2.649780_pt1 | contig 14583 bp, 16 predicted proteins | sample MGYA00509975_ERZ860590 | MGnify/ENA primary metagenome ERZ860590 (study PRJEB30046, sample SAMN00715250) | human gut metagenome | study: EMG produced TPA metagenomics assembly of the A metagenome-wide association study of gut microbiota in type 2... | reverse complement strand
TGCAACGTCATAAGCTTTTCCGTTTACTGTAATATTATATCTTTTCATCTTAAAAAACCACCAATCTTTTTAATTTGATATGTTTATCACAACTGAATATTGCTGTGTTTCTTAGGCAGTCTGGAAATTCTCTTTCCAGCCATTACCTCGATAGAATCCATAAGTGTCTGTCTGATCTCGTTCTTAGCAATTATGCCGTCAACACAGCCGTTCTTTGCAGCAACAGCGGAAGATGCATTTTCCTTAGCGAACTTATCAGCAAGAGTGTTTCTTGCAGCAGTTAGATCAGTAGCACCCTTCAGCTCATCATGCTGGAGGAACTCAACAGCAGTAACAGGAGCAAGTGCAGAGATAACAGCTGTATCAAGTGCAAATGAAAGGTCAGCATTTGAACCCTTGCCGGCAAGTGCAATAAATGCAGGTCCATAAGCCTTACCTGTAACAACAGCAAGTTTAATAGTAGTAGCCTCAGCGTAAGCGTGGCAAAGCTTAGCCATATCCTTCACAGCGCCGTAAGCTTCTGTTTCATCATCAGCTTTGAAGCCCTCAGTATCAACAAAAGTTACAACAGGGATAGCGTAAGCGTCACAAGTTCTTACAAATCTTGCGATCTTTGAGCAATCAGCAGACGTAAGCTTGTCGTCTGTCTTGTTAGTAGCAACAACGCCGACTGTAGCACCGCCAAGTGTTGCAAGTGCTGTATAAGAAGCCTTGCCATACTCAGCATTAAGCTCAGTTACACTGTCGCCATCGCAAACAGCCTTTGCAATGCCATCAGCGTCATCACCGACAGCCTCAGTTGGATCAGCAAATTCATACATTGGTACTGGTGAAAGGTTGTTCTGTGGAAGTTTTGTAAGTATATTTTTAGCAGCCTCAACAGCAGCCTTATCGTCCTCACAAACAACAGCAGCAGTGCCGTTTTCAGCAGCATTTTCAGCAGAGTTCTTTATGTTTGCGTTTGGTGCAACATAAAGCTCAGCGTCCTTAGCGATAACAGTAAAGTCAGCAGACTCAGCGAGCATTGCTGCACAGCCTGCACAAGTGCCAGCAACAACAGCTATCTGAGGAACAACACCTGAAAGGTTAGAAGTCCACATAAGCAGTTCGCCATAAGCATTGAGAGCCTTTGAACCGTCGCTTACGTCAGCACCATAAGAATCGAATATTCCGACAACAGGAACTCCTGTCTTAGCAGCAAGGTCATAAACCTTTGCTATTTTCTTTGCCTGTGCCTCTGTCAAAGCACCGTCCTTAACAGTCACGTCCTGAGAAAAAGCATATACAGGATTACCCTCAACATAGCCAAAAGCAGTAATAACTCCAGCAAGGGAGTCACCCGCAGCAGCATAAGCGTCAAGCTCTGTAAATTTTCCTTCGTCAAACAAATATGTCAGCCTGTTTCTTGCAGCAGTAGGAGTCTGTGACGCAGCTTTAAGCTCTGCAAGAGTAGAAATTGAATCAGACATACAGTTTCCTCCATTCAAATAATTTTTGTGATAAAATAACGCAAAACTACTGGATTTTATCATATTTATACACTTAATATTATACTATTTTTTCGCCAAATTTACAAGAGTAAATTGACCTATTTCCGCATATTTTACGTTTAGTAGCATAATCAATATCGATACACGCATATTATTAAGCATTTTGCACAATAGCAAAGGGCCTCCTGACAAAAAGAGGCCCCCGATAAGCGTTATTTCTTGGTGATAGCATTCCTTAAAGCCCTTAACTCGTCAGGTTTAAGCTCTCTATACTCACCTGGTTTTAGCATACCAAGTTTAATCGGACCGATGGCAGTGCGCTTTAGTCTTGCGACTTCAAGTCCCACAGCTTCGCACATTTTTCTAATCTGACGGTTCCTGCCCTCATGGATAGTCATTTGAAGCACAACCCTGCCAGGCTGTTTGTCGAGCACGACAACTGAACACTCCTGCGTCATTTTGCCGTCTATTTCAACTCCTGAAGCAAGCTTTATGAGCTGCTCATCGTTTATGTCAGGTCTTACCGTAACACGATAAGTCTTAGCGATATGCCTTGAAGGGTGCATGATATCATTGGCAAAATTTCCGTCGTTTGTGAAAAGTAACAGACCCTCTGAGTTTTTGTCAAGTCTGCCAATAGGATAAACTCTTTCAGGCACTTTTGTTAGAAGCTCGGTTACGCACTTTCTATCAAGCTCATCGCTCATTGTAGTAACATATCCTCTTGGCTTGTGGAGCATGATATAATAAAGCTGTCTTTTCTTGGCAACATATATTTTTTCCCCATCAAGGGTGATTATATCCTTGCCTGCCAAAGCCTTGTCGCCAAGCTTGCAAGGTCTGCCATTGACCTTTACCCTTCCCTCTGAGATATACTCCTCTGCCTTTCTTCTTGAACAAACACCACTGTCAGACATTATTTTCTGTATACGAATCTTTTCCATATTTTCTCCTTATTTATGTACGGCTCACTTTGAGCCGTTATGCAAACAATTTTTTCAGCTTATCTAGATAATAGTGGAATATATCTGGCTTTTCAGGCTCTGCAAGCATCACATCTTCCACCGCCGTGATATCAGTTCGGGCTATCTCCACATCATTGTAATAAAACACCGCTTGCCCTATTTTATCTCCACTTTTCACAGGCGCATAAACAAACCTTGGCAGATATATCTTTGTCTTGACTTTGTAAGCCCTGCCGTTCAAAAGCACAGCACTTGCCTGCCCTGCCTTACATTTCACACTGTCGCTCACTCCGCCAACAACTGCAACATCAAAACTGCTTTTATCCAGCGGAAGCTTTTGTTTTGATACAAAATCAAAGCAATGATCATAGAGCTTTGAGTGATCATTCCAGTCATCAGGAGCATTCAAGGTAACGCATATAAGCTCTTTATTCTTTCTGTCACAGGCTGAAACAAGACATCTCCTCGCCTTGTCCGTAAACCCCGTTTTTACGCCCACAATACCCTCACAGCTTTTTAAAAGCTTGTTTGAGTTAATCAGCCAGCGGTCATACGGTGGGTTTCCATAGCACAACTCAACCTTTTCAAGGTGGCATATAGCCCTGAAATCTTCATTTTTCATTGCTTCCGCTGCAAGCTTTGCCATATCCGCTGCAGTGGAATAATGCTCATCTGTATCATCATCAAGCCCTGACGGCGTTACAAAATGAGTATCATTAAGCCCCAATTGTTCAGCCTTTTTGTTCATAAGCTGAACGAACTTGCCGATACTTCCTGCCACTCTTACCGCAGCAGCATTTGCAGCGTCATTTCCGCTTGGAAGAAGCATGCCACAGCATAGATCGCGTAGAGTGACTTTGTCACCATCTTGAAGACCCATGGACGAGCCTTCGACCTTTATAGCTTCGCTGTCTACCACGAACTGCTTGTCAAGATCTTCACCACTTTCAAGCACAAGAAGCACAGACATTATTTTGGTAGTGCTTGCCATCGGACGTCTTTCATAGGCGTTTTTCTCGAACAGCACATCTCCTGTTTCACCGTCTATAACTATAGCACTCTTCGCGGATATCTCACTGAGATCGTCAGCGCTGACATTCATACAGCAAAAGCACATCATCATGACCGTACAAATAAATACCGCCACGCATTTCAAACAAACCACACCCTTAAAATCAATTTCAAGGATTAGTTTGCTCACTTACACTTTTAAAATTCAGTAAAATTATTCCTCGTCTTCGTCCTCGTCGTCAGACTTTTTGCCAAGAAAATCTGTTATCTTATCTATTACCTCAGGTACCATATTTATGATAGCGTTTTCCTTTGTCGCATTCATTGAAAGCTGTAAAAGCTTTGCTTCGCCCTTGTAAACAGCGATAAAGGCGATAGGCTGGATAGTTACTCCACCGCCGAACGTTTCCTTTGTGCTTTTTGTTGGCAAGTCGGAGCCACCCGACGCAAAGCCCACTGATATCTTTGAAACTGGGATTATAGTAGTACCATCTGCGGTAACGATAGGCTTGCCCACAATAGTTTCGCAGTCTGCCATTTCACGGACCTTGTCCATTGCAGTTTTAACAAGTCCCTCGATCTTTGTACTTTCACTCATTTTTCTCAACCTTTCGTATTTCAATTTGTTGCTTTAACTTCATTCTTCTTAGCCGCAAGCTCTTTACTGCGACGCTTGGCAGCACGCTTTTTCTTACGTCTGCCTGAAAGATATATTTTAAGAAAATTAACGCCCGTGCAAAACCCTATTGCTATCAAAGTGCTTGGTCTTACCCTGACTAAAGTATGAACGTCATATCCGAACTTTTTTTCATCAAAAATGCAGTTTACATCAGCTTTTTTAAGCTTTACTGTAAAAACACCCGCAAGTATTGCAATGGTATTGAAAAGCCCTGCCTGCACCTTGCCGTATAGCATAGCCGCTTCGTAAGCGTCCTCTTTTCCAACGTCAAGAACTATCCTTGTGTCTGTAAAGCGTATAGCTTTCAGAAGCTTTTTAAAATATTTCCAACCCATTGGAATATAAGGCTTCACCTTTTTATACTGCGCTTTCAGCTCATCGAGCTTGCTTTTTTTCTTACCTTTAGACTTAGAAACCGGCTTCTTTTCACCCTTATCCTTTTTATGAAAAAGCTTTCCGACAAAACCCTTTTTCTCCTGCTTCACAGTTATTTTCTCGGGTTTGTCATCTGCACCAGCTTCAACATTGGTATCAGTATCAGAGATATCTTCCTGCTTATCCTCTACCTCAGACACGCTGATATTTTCATCTGCTTCATTCTTTTCTATTTTTTCAGGCTTAGCTTCAATAATTTGCTCGGACACTTCTCCTGTTTTATCAGTCGTATCATCAGTCTGTGGGATAGGTAAGCTTTCTTCAATATTGTCCTCAAACTCCTCAAAATCATCAAAACTATCCTCAGGCAGTTCAGCTTTTTTTGATCTTTTCTGTTTTTTCTTCTTAGGCTTTCGTGGATAAATGTCAAAAAACATATACCGTACTTTAAGATCAAAGCCTTTTTTATTCAGATCTATCTGTGCCGTAATGGAAAAATGCAGCAGGATAACAATAACCGCTATAATACCAAGCAGTATCCATAAAACAATTATCGTTATCATCTCCCCTCACGGTCATACTTTATTCTTCCGTATCATTCTCTTTTGTTATCTCATCAATGGTTATCTGCTCCTGCTTATCAGGGATAGGCGGCAGATCGTCTAGGCTTGACAGCCTGAAACAACGGAGAAAATTGTCCGTTGTTTTGTATGCAATAGGTCTTCCAGGCAGGTCAAGTCTGCCAGCCTCAGCAAGCAAGCCCTTATCCACAAGAGAATTTACAACTCCCGAGGAGTCAACTCCCCTGACGTGCTCCACAAAGCCCTTTGTTACAGGCTGATTGTATGCGACTATTGTCAGCGCCTCCATTGCCGCAGGGCTAAGAACAGAGTTTTTCTTTATCTCTAAAGCCGCCTTTATAAATGTCGCAAGCTCTTCTTTTGTGGCAAGCTGATATGACCCATTAAGGCTCAAAAGCGTAATTCCACTTTCAGCCTTGCTGTATTTATCCGCCAAAGAGCCAAGAGCTTCATCAAGCTGATCTTTGACGATACCAACTGCCTCGCATAGCTTCTCGCTCTCCACAGGCTCTCCGCTTGCAAAAAGCACAGCCTCGACGGCTGCCTGTATATTTGAATGTTCCATAGATTATCCCTTTTCTTATTTTATCCGTAGCACCAGTAATTATTGTCTCCGTCATCGCCCACAGGTGAATATCCCCAATAATATCTTCTTTTTGCCCAGTAATTAGGCTTGAACACTGTGTCAGGGGTGATATTCTCAAGCTGTTCCAAGAGCTTAATTTCCTCCATAGCGGCTTCATCAGGCTTTGCCATAACAGGCTCGGTATATACATCAACACTGTCTATCTTTTCAGATATCTTCTCCATTTCAGCCATGACCTCCTCAGCTGACTTCACAGGAGCATACGCCGCAATGACTTCACCTGATATGCGCTCGGATTTTGCAGATATATACCGCTTTGACTGAGAAGCTTCTTCACGCTCTGCGTCAACATCTGCAACTTCTTCTATCTCATCTGCAGGCTCATCGTCAAGTATATTTTCTATAGGCTCAGGCTCGGAAACAGCTTCTGTCGTTTCTCTTTCGATAACAACAGGCTTATCGAAGTCGGACTCGACTTTTTTGTTCTTTGAAGCCTTGTTGAAAAAAATCTTTGAGTTATCGTCGTTGAGAAATATCCTGCCAGACTTTGTAAGCTCCAATATAGCAAGAAAAGTAGCGACTTTCTCGCTTTTCTCCGTCATGCCGTCATAAAGGTCGCCCATATCGCATTCACCATGCTTATATAGTCTTTTAAGGACATGGATTATCTTCGATGTGACCGATACTATCTTATGTGAAACTATCGGCTCGAACATCTTCGCTTTCAGCGGAACGCTCTCACGGGCTTTCTTTGATATGCCCATATAAGCGTCATAAAGGCACTGAGGGTCATGCTCACGGGTATAGGTCTTGTTTACAGGAAGCTTTATCGCCGTCCTTATAAAAACAAGGTCACCAACGTAAACTTCACGGAGAGTCTGTGCCGCCTGTTTGCACAGAGAATACTCGATGATCCTGCCTTCAAGCTCTTTTTTAAGCTCTTTTGACTCCTCGTCATGAGGCAAAAGCGAACAGGTCTTTATGTATATAAGGCGTGCCGCCATTTCAAGAAAATCAGCGGCATCCTCATAATCCTCGTGGTCAAGATCATTGATATAGTCCATATACTGTTCAAGGAGCAAAGATATCTCAATATCGTAAATATTCAGTTTGTGCTTGCTGATAAGATGAAGAAGCAAGTCAAGCGGTCCTTCAAACATATCCAGCTTGAACTGAGCAGCACTCATTTACGTTTTTCCTTTCATGAACAGTTTTATTTCAAAAATATCGCTTTTAGTATAGGGTCAACCCAGAACGTAAGCTTATCCATTATCCAGAACATACCATTTTGCAACCAACCTATAGGCGTATCAAGAACGCCTGTTACAACAAGTATCATAAATGCAATAGCGATATAGTTCTGATACTGTGCCATAAAGCGATCTACCTTGCTGCTTGTAAAGTAAGAAAGTATCTTCTGACCGTCAAGCGGCGGGATAGGTATAAGGTTGAACACTGCAAGTCCCACGTTTATAGCTGTAAAGTAATATAATATAAGCGACACATAGTAAAGAGCTATAGAATAATGCACTATATAAAGCACATAGAAAAGCTTATAAAGAACTATTCCGATAAGTCCCATTATGATATTTGAGATAGGACCTGCGGCTGCCGTGAGTGCCATGCCCTTCCTGTAATTCTTAAACCTGATAGGGTTTACCTGAACAGGTTTACCCCAACCAAAACCTATGAAGAATATGCACAATGCACCAATAGGGTCAAGATGTGCAAGAGGGTTAAGGGAAAGTCTACCCTGATAGCGTGGAGTATCGTCTCCAAGCTTTGTTGCCGCCCATGCGTGAGCGTACTCATGTATCGGTATACACATGAAAATTACGATGAGCTTTGCACCATAATCAAGAATTTTCTGCGGATCCATATTTTCATGACCTCCTGTCATTTCAAAACAAAATTACACAAATCACAAGTGTAATTATACACTATTTTCAATGAAATTTCAAGGCATTTTGTCTTTATTTTTAATCGAAAACGATAAATATATGCGATTTTACGGAAATTTCAAAAAAAATCTCAAAAAGCCCTTGCAATTTCTTTTCAGTTATGCTATAATATTAAATATTGTGAATAATAGTATTGCATTTTTAAGGGTAAAGGAGGTGCAGCGTAATGGCAAAATGCGAGATCTGCGGTAAGGGCGTTACTTTTGGTATCAAGGTATCACACTCACACAGAAGAACAAACAGAACTTGGAAGCCAAATGTAAAGAGAGTTAAAGCTGTTGTAAACGGCACTCCTTGTCACATTTACGCTTGCTCAAGATGCCTGCGTTCAGGTAAGGTAGAAAGAGCTTAATGCTTGAATATTCCAAAAAATCGACTAGCTTCGCTAGTCTTTTTTTTATGCTTTTTAAGATACAAAAAAACCGGAGCCGAGTGTCATACTCTGCTCCGATTTTTATTATGCAGCGTGTCTGCCAAATGTTCTCTTATTCTCAGGTGGTGCAAAAACAGAATTAGCACCTGACGATGAATTGTCACTGTTCATATTGTTGTTGCTGAAACCGTGGTCGGTCTTATATATCATATCATAGTAGATTATAGCATTGGAGATGTTAATTCGCTCCTCGGCATAATTAGAATAATTGCTGATATAATCCTCGTCCACAACACCATCGTTTATTCGTGCGTTACAAGAATCCTGACAGTACGTTTCATTCACAGTGGTCTTGAACAGACCCTGATCGTTGTCCATATACACTGGGTTAGGATCATCTTTATATACTTGATTGCATGACACCGACGTTGCCACATTTTTGTAATCCGTAAGATCAAAATATGTGTTTTTCTGGCTATCATAGTAAACAGTATCTGTTACAAAATTGCCGTTTGGGAAGATAACAACATTTTCCTCGTTATCAGCAACAGAAAAGATATCATGACCAAGTGCATAGACATTTGAGAAGCCAAACATATTTCCAAGTGTTGGCTGAACGTCATACATACCCATTATCTGCTTGACCTCTGTAGGCTCATATCCGCCGTCTTTCGACCATATTATGAACGGCACTTTTCTGTTAAGATTATAGTAGAAATCGTCAACAGGAACATAGCCCTCATCATCTTCTGTAAGCACAGAATCGGTGAAAGGATTATAGTTGAAATATCGGTCATACTCCTCTGCCTTTATTTTTGCGTCATGGTCACCATAAATAACAACTACAGTGTTATCAAGAAGTCCTGCATTGTCAAGGTCTGTCATGAACTGACCGATAGCCTGATCTGCATAGTGAACAGACTTAAAATAAGATCCAAGCTTTGTACCCTCAAGGAACGGTGCAGATTTTTCCTCATACATCCCATCCTCTTCGTTGTACATCTTATACTTGAAATCTACCTCATAGTCGCTCACACGCTCAATGTCAGTAAACGGCGTATGGTTTGTGAGCATAAGGAACGCACCATACCACTTATCATGCTCCTTGTTTATCTTCTCGATCTTTGGCACTGCCTGTCTGAAGAACGATTTATCTGACAGACCAAGACCAATAGTTTCATCAATGTTAAAATCTTTGTTATAGTTAAAGAAATCATCATAACCAAGGGAATGATGTAGATTAAGTCTGTTCCAGTAAGAGCCGTTGTTGCCGTGCATACTGAAAGTATAATAGCCCTTCTTCTTAAGCATTTTCTGGGTAGTTGTGTAATCTCTGTCCCAATAGTTGATAGCAACTGTACCGCTTGAAGCTGGCATAAGTGAAGAAGCAAAGGTAAACTCGCTATCTGAGCTTGTTCCCACGCTCTCTTGAGCGTAGAAATTTGAGAAATAAAGACCCTCTCTCGCAAGCTTGTTCATATTAGGTGTAAGCTCTTCTCCGTTTATATATGTATCCATACAGAATTGCTGAAAACTTTCAGCGTGGATAACTATAACGTTCTTACCCTTGAAAATATTTGTGTACTTGTTACTCTTTTCTGAAGTTTCCTCAGTTTTCGACTTATCATCATAAAACTTATTGAAAACCTCTTCGCTCTCCTCATAGCCAAACATCATATTTATTTTCGCATGAGTGCAGGAAATAACATCGCTAAACTGATATGTGTAAAGACCAAAAGTGCCAAGAACATATTCTCTGTTCCACTGCTTAGCGAGTCTTGAATAATCAGTGCCGGTAAGTGTTGAACAGAAAATTCCTGCAAGACCTATAGAAACACAAAATGTTCCAAGAGCATATCCACGGCGCTTTCTCTTTTCCTTGACCTCGGTGATATAATCTCTTGTACGTCTTTTAAGAAGTATGTACACAACTATGATCGCAGGGATATCCCACAGGAAAATAAGATCCTTTGGTTCCATGATGTTCTCAGTAACAGCGTCCATTACTCCGCCGAGCTGTGAAGCCGTTGAAATAAGCGACACTGAGATAAACGACTTATAATTTGTATAGTATATAGAATTTGCCGTACAAAGAATAGAAAAAATTATAGTGAGTACAAGCAAATATACAAATTGCTTTCTTGGCTTTTTAAACACATATGAAATTAGAGCAAGCAACAGTATAACTGCCATATCAGCCATGAGCGGTTTTATCTGGCTGTAATTAAACTTAACAGTAAATGCTCTAAGAAGAAATCCATTCAGAACAGATGCAAATACAAATGTTAGAAACAAGATGTTATCTTTCAGATATCCGCCTATTCCGCTGCGGATCTTTGTTATGACCTTATTCATTTATATCTCCTTTTCAATTTACTTTATTCAGTCGCAAAGAATATTGTATAATTTTTTCTGATAAAAGTCAAGCATATTAAAACCTTTTCAGTGAAATACACAAAACTTTCCTCAAACTAGCCAACTAATTTAAAGGCAATATTCCTTGAACAAAGTATATTTTACTCCCATTGAACCTTAATGTCAACAAATTAAGCTGAAATTTCAGCTATTTTTCACTTTTGTAATAATCGCGTAAAACAATTTACATTTTATGTATGTTCAAATAATTTAACTGTACAATAATCTCAATGTGCTTTTGTTTATATGGAATAAATATATTAAAATCGACAAAGTTTTTTGTCAAAAATCAAAAATAATTGAAAATAGTATAGAAATACATTATAATATGAATGTCTGAGCATAACAATGATCACGGAGGAAAACAATGATAAAACTTATTGCAACTGACATGGACGGCACTTTGCTTGATGATAACAAGCAGCTTCCCAAAAATTTTGACAACATAGTAAAACGGCTGTTTAATAAAAATATCAGATTTGTTATTTCAAGTGGCAGAAGCTACTGCACGCTAAAAAAACAGTTTTCTGAATATCTTGACGACATGACATTTATTTGCGACAATGGTGCATATGTTGTTGATAAAGGAAAACTTCTTTCGGTTTCAGTGTTGCCAAAGGATACCGTTAAAGAAGCTGTTAGATTTTGCGAGAAATTAGGACTTACAGTTCTTCTTTGCGGAAAAAATGGCACATGGCATAACTCAAGAAATGATAGCCAGCACCAAGAAATAGCTTCATACTATGTAAATCAAGTAAAGATGGAGGATCTCACCCTTGTTGACGATGATGTTTTCAAGATAGCCGTTTTTGAAGAAAGCGGCATTGAAAATGACGGCTACAGCAAGCTTGAAGAACGCTTCGGCGAAAATTTCAACGTGCAGCTTTCAGGTAAATACTGGACGGATATAATGAATAAGGGCGTAACAAAAGGCACTGCACTGCGAACCATAGAAAACCGCATTGGAGTACGATATGAAGAAACCATGGCTTTCGGTGATTATCTTAACGATGTTGATATGCTAAACAATTCTTACTACAGCTTTGCAATGTCAAATGCTCATGAGTCTATTAAAAAGGTAGCAAATTTCATGACAGGCTCAAACAATGACAACAGCGTTATGAAAGAAATCGAAAAACACTGCCTTACATAAATAAAACATAAACAAAGCGATCTGACCAAAAATCAGACCGCTTTTTCTTATAATCTCATTTTAAAATCATCATAGCCGAACTCTTTTATAAGCTCCAACTCGCCGTCAAGCTTTTGAAGATATATTGACGGCAAAGGCATTCCGTTGAAAGTGTTGTTTTTACACATGGAATATATAGCCATATCACAGAAAACAAGCCTGTTACCTTCTTTAAGCGGCTTATCAAAGGAATAATCCCCGATTATATCACCTGCAAGACAGGTCGGACCGCCAAGGCGATATGTGTAAGCCTTTTCGTCTGCCTGCCCTGAACCGATGATATTCGGTCGGTAAGGCATTTCCAGAACGTCAGGCATATGACAAGCTGCTGATGCGTCAAGGATAGCAAGATCCATGCCGTTTTTAGCCGTGTCGATAACCTCTGAAACAAGATAACCTGCATTAAGTGCAACAGCCTCGCCCGGTTCGAGATAGACCTGAACACCATATTTGTCATGAAGATAATTCACACACTCGATAAGGGTATCTAGGTCATAGTCATCACGGGTTATGTGATGTCCACCACCAAGATTTATCCATTTCATATTGTAAAGATACTTTCCGAACTTCTCCTCAATATGTGGTATCGTTCTTTTTAGCACATCAGAGCCTTGCTCACACATAGTATGAAAATGCAGACCATCTATGCCATCGATAAGACTATCATCAAAATTATCTAAAGTTGTTCCGAGCCTTGAATTTTTGAAGCATGGATTGTAGATATCCGTTTCGATCTCCGAATACTCAGGATTGCACCTTATTCCGCAGGATATCTTCCTGTCGCTTTTTTCAACAATGCCCTTGAATTTCTGCCACTGTTTTGGTGAGTTGAACACGATATGGTCGCATATCTGAACAAGCTCATTCATGTCCTTTTCTGTGTATGCAGGAGAATAAACATGAACTTCCCCGTCAAACTCTTCCCTGCCAAGCTTTGCCTCATAAAGACCGCTGGCGGTAGTGCCTTTCAAGTGCTGTGATATCATAGGATATGTGCTATACATGGAAAAAGCTTTCTGTGCCAAAAGTATTTTACAACCCGTTTTCTCCATGACATTATCCAAGATAGTCAGATTTTTTAGAAGCTTTGCTTCGTCAACAACATAACAAGGGGTTTTCACCTTAGAAATATCAAACATTCTTTTCCTCCACGGCTCATCTATATGAACCATCGTTGATAAAGTTTACTGTAATATTTTTGTTTTTCATTCTTGCGTCCATAAAGACACTAAGAACACCCTTGGCAAATTCAAGACTCTCCTCAGGAATATCGTCAAAGTCATGTATCATTACTTCAAGCGGTTCTTCGACTTCACAGAGCTTCTCATAAAGCTTGTCGCCGTTAACTATAGAATCCGTATCATGAGCAAGTGCCTTGCTGACATATGGGTAAAACATATCAGCATTTACCATTTTAACATCGTCTATCATCAATATCATTTACTCGTCCCCCATAAACTTTACTGCTGTTCCGTATGCAATGACCTCAGCCGCGCCTGCCGCAATAGCAGATGAAGCATATCTTATATTAACTACTGCATCAGCACCCAATTGTTCAGCTTCAACCACCATTCTCTTCGTGGCAAGAGCTCTTGCATCATTCATCATCTCATTATAGGCTGTAAGTTCTCCGCCAACAAGATTTTTAAAGCTCTGCATGATATCCTTTCCAACATTTTTGGTCTGGATAGTTGAGCCTTTGACAAGCCCAAGCATTTCAAGCTTTTTGCCGGAAATATAATCAGTATTTACTAAGATCATCATCTTCGCCCTTCTTTATTTCTTTTATACGCTGAATAAGCACCGTTATCGCAACGCCTGACAGCAAGGCAGGAACTACCAGAGCAATTATCTTTGCAAGCATAGGAACACCATTCATATATGCAAAAATAACGCCAATAGCTATATAATAAATAGATATCAAAGCAACTATCACAACTGGTGCTATCATTTTTTTTGTTTTGGTTTTCACTTTTCGTCACCTTTAATCAAAAACCATTTTCTTTTTGCCGTTTTTGTTTCGTGGATACTCTCTTATCCTGATGATATTGGCTGTATTCACGATACTTTCGTTTCTGTCATCACCCTGAGTAACTCTTACCCAGCCATCGCCTATCTCTTCAAGTGTGCAGTCTATAACTGATGAAAGTGAGCCTCCCTGCGAAACTGTATACACAAGCACCTCTTGTCCGAGATATCTTGCAAATGCTTCTTCGATCTTCATTTTTTGTTATCCTACTAGTCAACAAGAACAGGATCAAAGTTCTCTGTCCAAGGCAGACCCCACTTATTAAGTGCGTCCATGAATGGATCCGGATCAAACTCCTCTATATTGTGTACGCCCGGCTTTTTCCACTTGCCTGTGAGTATCATCATTGCGCCTATCATTGCAGGCACGCCTGTTGTGTAGGAGATAGCCTGTGAGCCGACTTCCTTATAGCACTCCTGATGATCGCATACGTTGTAAACGTAATATGTCTTGTCCTTGCCGTCCTTTTTGCCCTGGAAGATACAACCGATATTTGTCTTACCCTTTGTTCTTGGACCGAGTGAAGCTGGATCAGGAAGAACTGCTTTAAGAAACTGTAGCGGTACTATCTTCTTGCCCTCAAAGTCGATAGGCTCGATAGATGTCATGCCCACGTTCTCAAGGCACTTAAGATGTGTAAGATAGCTCTGACCAAATGTCATGAAGAAACGAATCCTCTTGATACCATTGATGTTGAGAGCCAGTGATTCAAGCTCCTCGTGGTGAAGAAGATACATATCCTTTTCGCCCACCTGATCGAAATTATAAACTCTCTTTATCTCCATTGGCTCAGTTTCTACCCACTTGCCGTCCTGAATATAAGATCCCTTTGCGGAAACTTCTCTTATGTTTATCTCAGGATTGAAGTTCGTTGCGAATGGATAGCCATGATCGCCTCCATTGCAGTCGAGGATATCTATATAGTT
>ERZ860590.1204-NODE-1204-length-14624-cov-4.711579_pt1 | contig 14624 bp, 10 predicted proteins | sample MGYA00509975_ERZ860590 | MGnify/ENA primary metagenome ERZ860590 (study PRJEB30046, sample SAMN00715250) | human gut metagenome | study: EMG produced TPA metagenomics assembly of the A metagenome-wide association study of gut microbiota in type 2... | reverse complement strand
CCCGGGATGGAGCCGATGCCGCCCAGCACGGCGGCAACGAAGGCCTTCAGACCCAGCATGGAGCCCATGGTGGGGGTGGCCTGCGGGTAGGAGCAGCAGTACAGCACGCTGCCGATGCCCGCCAGCGCCGAGCCCACGGCAAAGGTAAAGGAGATGGTGCTGTTGACGTTGATGCCCATCAGGCGGGCAGCATCCATATCCTCCGAGACGGCGCGCATGGCCTTGCCGAGCTTAGTCTTTTGCACCAGAAAGGTGAGCACCAGCATGGACAGCACGGTGACCACCAGCGTGATGATGGAGGTAAGGCCCAGCGGCACCTTGCCCAGACGGAAGGTCTGGTTGGTGTAGTAGGCGGGGATCACCTTTGCACCCGAGCCGAGGATCAGCTCTGCCGTGTACTCCAGAAAGAAGGAGACACCAATGGCGGTGATCAGCAGCGAGATACGGGGTGCGCTGCGCAGGGGGGTGTAGGCGATCTTTTCGATCACCACGCCCAGCAGCGTACAGGTGATGATGGTGGCGCACACAGCGGTGACCGGGCCAAGACCCAGCTGGTTCATGACGAACCAAGACATGTATGCGCCCACCATGATGACATCGCCGTGGGCAAAGTTCAGCAGCAGGATAATGCCGTACACCATGCTGTAGCCCAGTGCGATCAGTGCATAGATGCTGCCAAGGGACAAGCCGTTGATCAGCTGGCTAAAGAACACTGTCATGGTTGGATACTTCCTTTCTTTGCGGCGTTTACACTTTTTGATATAAAAAACGGAGAACGCCTGACCAGAAAAAAGCTGTTCCGGCGTTCTCCAAAAAATCATGGGGTTTGCTCTGTGCGGGCGGCTCCATCACCGGTGGATGGAACAGCGCGGATCAGAACATTTCCTTCAGCTCGGGCTTGCCGTCCACATAGGTCAGGATGGCAGTGCTCTTGACGGGGTTGTGGTGCTCGTCGAAGGTAAAGGTGCCGGTGATGCCCTCGATGGTGCCGCCGGCAATGGCGTCGATGACGGCCTGCTTGTACTCGTCAGAGCCGGCCTCAAGGCCCTGCTCCTCGGCAGCCTTGATGCCGTACACGACGGTCATGGCAGCATCGTAGCCCAAGGGTGCAAAGCCGTTGGGGTAGGCCTCGCCGTACTCGGCCTTGTAGGCATCCTCAAACGCGGTGCTGGAGCCCTTAGCGTAGCAGGCGCAGAAGTAGGAGTCCTTCAGCTGGTCGGCGGTGGCGTAGCCCTCCAGACCATCCCAGCCGTCGCCGCCGAGGAAGGGAACGGTCAAGCCGACGCTTTCAGCCTGAGCCAAGATCTGACCCACTTCCTGATAGTAGTTGGGGCAGAACACCATCTCGGGGTTCTTGCCCAGAATGCTGGTCAGCTGGGTCTTGAAGTCCACGTCGCCCTCAGAGTAGCTCTCCTGATCCACGACGGTGCCGCCCTTTGCCTCAAACTCCTTGGCAAAGTTCTCGGCCAGACCCTCGTTGTAGTCCTTGCCCTTCAGGAAGATGACGGCTGCCTTGGTGTAGCCCAGCTTCTCGTAAGCGTAATCTGCCATCTTCACGCCTTGGAAGGGGTCGGTGAAGCAGGCACGGAACACATTCCCGTTCACGGTGTCGGTCTCGGCATCGTAGGTAACAGCCTCGGCAGTAGCGGAAGCGGTGACCATAGGCATATTGTAATCGGCGCTCTCGGCGGCAACAGCCAGCGTGGGAGCGGTGGTTACATCGCCTACCAGAGCGGTGATGCCCTGATCCACCATCTTGGTAAAGCAGGTCACAGCCTGCGTTTCATCGCCCTGCTCGTCCATGGTGATGATCTCCAGCTGCTTGCCGTTGACACCGCCATCGGCATTGACCTGCTTCATGTACAGGCTGGCACCGTTTACAACAGCCTGACCGTAAACGGAAGCGTCACCGGTCAGGGGGCCCATCACACCCACCTTGATGGTGCTGCCGGAAGCAGCAGCGGAACCAGCAGCAGAAGAAGCGGCAGTGCTTGCGGAAGAACCGCCGCAGGCAGTCAGAGCACTTGCTGCGGCAACAACACCGGCAGCGGCCATGAACTGACGACGAGTGATCATCTTTTTCATAAAAATCTCCTCCTTCGGAGTGTTCTATAAAGTAAATTGATAAAAACGGAAGCAAGGCCCTTCCCCTCTAAAGCGGCCTTGCTTCTATTCTTGTCTGTTATTATAGCTATCTGGGTTCAAATCCGCAATTCACAAACCGTCCATACTTTTGGGCGCATTTTCTCGGCTTTGTTGATACTTTATACAAAAATTAAAGCGTAATTTTGTGCACTATTTCAAATTGTCCATTTTGTTTATCTGTGACATGAAACAAATTCACAAGTTGCAAAATGGTTACAGGGTCTCCATCTCGGCGTCGGCGGCAAATTCGGCCTCGGCGCGGACTTCGGCGGCCTGTCCCTCGGCCTCGGCAACAGCCAACGGCTCTGCCAGTGCCTTGCGGATGGCGGTGACGTAGAACACCATGGAAAGCGCCGTACCGATGCACCAGCCCACAGGCCATGCCATCCAGATGCCGGTGGAGCCCAGCGCGGTGGCGCTGAGCACGGCGGCAATGCCCACGCGCAAAATCAGGTCGGTGAAGGTGGCGATCATGAACCGCACCATCAGGCCGCAGCCGCGCAGGATGCCGTCTGCCACCAGCTTGACCGATACCACAAAGTAGAAGGGGGAGAGGATACGCAAGAACAGCATACCGGTGTCAATGGCGGGCCCCTGCGGGTCGTTCATGAACAGCAGCAGCAAAAAGCGGCCAAAGAAGAAGTACAGCACCACCAGCGGCACGCACAGCAGCCACACCAGATTGCGGCCCGCGCCAAAGCCTTCCTTGACGCGGTCCATCTTGCCGGCACCCATGTTCTGGGAGGTGTAGTTGGAGATGCCGTTGCCCAGGGTGGTAAAGGAGGTGATGACCATGTTGTTCAGCTTGACGGCGGCAGAGTAGCCTGCAATGACGCTGGCACCAAAGGTGTTGATAATGCTCTGCAGGATGATGTTGCCCACCGAGACAAAGCTCTGCTGCAGGATGCTGGGCACAGCCACCACAGCCACCTTGCCCAGCATATTCCACGAGAACAGCTGCACATGACCCTCGGTGTGGAAAGCGCGGATGCGGCGGAACACCACCACCATGGCCAGCACGCAGCTGACACCCTGACACAGGAAAGTAGCCCATGCCACACCGGCGATGCCCATCTTGAAACCGGCGACGAACAGGATGTCCACGCCGATGTTAGACAAAGAAGAGACTGCAAGGAAGTAGAAGGGGGTCTTGCTGTCGCCAAGGGCAGAGAAGATGCCGGTGGCAATGTTGTAGAAGAACATGAAGGGCAAGCCCAGAACGTAGATATCCAGATACAGCGCAGAATCTGCAAGGATCTCCTCCGGGGTGTTGATGAGCTCCAGCAGGGCGTCGCAGCCAAACAGACCGATGCCCATCAGCACGGCGCACAGCACGGCAGAGCCGATGAGGGAGGTGTAGACCGAGGTCTTCATCTCGCGGTATTCCTTTGCGCCAAAGTAGCGGGACACGATGACCGAGCAGCCAATGTTGCAGCCAAAGGCAAAGGCGATGAAGATCAGGGTGATCTCGTAGCTGTTGCCCACCGCAGCCAGCGCGTTCTCACCGATGAACTTGCCCGCTACCAGACTATCCGCGATGTTGTACAGCTGCTGGAAAATGATGCTGCCGAACATGGGCAGACAGAATTGCCACAATACCTGTGACGGCTTGCCCACCGTCAGATCCTTATTCATTGCAAAAATCCTCCTCTATAACGACTATAAATGGGAAAACAGCGTAAACGCCGCAACCAGTATAGAACCGAATCGCCAAAAAGTAAAGAAAATTTTTGGTATATATGCCATACGAAAATTACATGGCTGGCATAGTGCATCCCCGCTGCCGCAAGGGGGCAGACTGTAAACGGGTTTTCCACGGCGGTTTGCGTTCCCGTTAAAAATTTAGGTCTGCAAACATACGCACCGGCTCTTGCGCCGGGGTGCAAAGCGTGGTAGGATATTGACAGTTAGTTATATATAACTATCTAAATAGAGCAGTTCCCCGTCTGCCCGCCCGGGCAGTACGGGAGAGAAAATGATATTCAGGAGGGTTTCAAGATGAATTATCTGGAAATTGAATCTGTTGTAGGCCGCGAGATCTTAGACTCCCGCGGCAACCCCACCGTAGAGGCCGAGATCACGCTGGCGGACGGCACTGTGGCGCGCGGCTGCGCCCCTTCCGGTGCATCCACCGGCGAGTTTGAGGCGCTGGAACTGCGGGACGGCGACAAGAGCCGCTATCTGGGCAAGGGCGTGACCAAGGCGGTGGAAAACATCAACACGGTCATTGCGGACGCAGTGGTGGGCATGGATGCTTCCGACATTTACGCCGTGGACGCCGCCATGATCAAGGCAGACGGCACCAAGGATAAGTCCAATCTGGGCGCAAACGCCATTCTGGCAGTGTCCATTGCAGCCTGCCGCGCAGCAGCCGCTTCGCTGGAAATGCCGCTGTACCGTTTTCTGGGCGGTGTAAACGGCAATCGCCTGCCTGTGCCTATGATGAACATCCTGAACGGCGGTGCACACGCCACCAACACCGTGGACACGCAGGAGTTCATGATTATGCCGGTGGGCGCACCTTCCTTTAGAGAAGCGCTGCGCTGGTGCGCCGAGGTGTTCCATGCACTGGCTGGCATCCTGAAGTCCAAGGGGCTGGCTACCTCCGTGGGCGACGAGGGCGGCTTTGCACCCAACCTTTCCAGCGATGAGGAGACCATCGAGACCATTCTGGCTGCCATCGAAAAGGCGGGATATCTGCCGGGCAAGGACTTTATGCTGGCAATGGACGCCGCCGCCTCCGAGTGGAAGAGCCCCAAGGGCAAGGGCTTCTACAAGCTGCCCAAGGCGGGTACCGAGTTCACCTCCGCCGAGCTGATCGCACACTGGAAGAGCCTTGTGGAAAAGTACCCCATCATCTCTATCGAGGACGGTCTGGACGAAGAGGACTGGGAGGGCTGGCAGCAGATGATCCGCGAGCTGGGCGGCAAGGTGCAGCTGGTGGGCGACGACCTGTTCGTGACCAACACCGAGCGTCTGGCAAAGGGCATCCAGCTGGGTGCGGGCAACGCTATCCTAATCAAACTGAACCAGATCGGCTCTGTCTCCGAGACCCTGGAAGCCATCAAGATGGCACACAAGGCCGGCTACAACGCCATCAGCTCCCACCGCTCCGGCGAGACCGAGGACACCACCATTGCGGACTTGGCGGTGGCGCTGAACACCTGCCAGATCAAGACCGGTGCACCCAGCCGCACCGAGCGTGTGGCAAAGTACAACCAGCTGCTGCGCATTGAGGAGCAGCTGGGCGAAAGCGCCGTCTACCCCGGCATGGAAGCATTCTGAGCTTTCCATAATTTACCACCACGGCATTTGCAATCCTGCGGCGGACTGGTTCGTATATAAGGCAGACCGGCACCCGGCAGCAGTCGGGACGGAATGAAACGAAAGGAGCAAACCTTCCATGTTTCAAGGCCTTGGGCCGCTGCTCAACCTTTTGGGCGGCGGCAGCTTGACTAAGCTGCTTCTGTTTTTACTGAAGGGGCTGTTCGGCTGAAACGGACGGTCTGAAAGGAGAATACCATGCTGATCGTATTGGAGCATCTGCTGGGTCGGATCAACCTGCCCGGTATGTGGTGGATCATCTCTGAGCGCTGGCTGTGAGGTGACGCCCCGCAAAGCCGCTGCACTTTTTGTGCGGCGGCTTTTTTGCGTTGCCTTACCTGCCTTTCCATTGGCAAAAAATGCTTGCATCTAGGCAGTTTTGATGATAGAATCAAAATGTTACAGTATGCCCAAAAGCGGGGCGTACAGGAAGGTAAAGTTTGAAATTGCGGTAACAGGGGGTACTGCGTGCTGCGGTGCGCGGAGAAAAAGGCAGGAAAGGTAAAATGGAAACAGACGAGACAATAAAAAAAGGATTTCTGCGGCTGGAACGCTATGCACAGAATATACCGGGCGGCTTTCACTGCTGCGCAGAGGATCCTGAAAACGGCTATCCGTTTGCTTATGTCAGTGACCGTTTTCTGGAGATACTGGGCTGGGAGCGGGAAGAATTTGCGGCAAGGTTCGATAACCGCTATACAGCGCTGATACACCCGGATGATCTGGCGGCTGGGCTGCGCTACCGGAATGCGGAAAACAGCGCGACTTACGCCAAGAATGGTGACAGCATCTTCCGGATTCTGGGCAAAAACGGCTACCGCTGGGTCACCAACGCTGCCAATCAGGTGGAATGGTACGGCAAAGGCTATATCGTGGGCACTATCACGGATATCACCCCCTATATGGAACTGCGGGAAAAGCTGGAACAGCAGAACCGTACCCAGCGGGAGGCGCTGGAAACCGCCAACCATAATCTGCTGCGGATGATGCAGCAGATGGAGGAGCAGAAGGCGCAGTTTGCCCAGACTACTGCCCGGAGCATGGAAAAAGAAAAGCGCTACCGGCAGCGGCTGAACCACGACGCCCTGACCGGCACCTACAACCGCCGCTTTTACGAGGAAGTGGTGCGCAATAACCTCGGCCCGGCAGGCATCGCCCTGATGGATATCGACGATTTCAAGATCTGCAACGATACCTACGGCCACCACGCCGGAGATCTGGCACTGGAAACCGTTGCAAAGGCCATCCGCAGCTGCATCCGGGAAACAGATCTGCTGATCCGCTACGGCGGCGACGAGTTCTTGCTGGTGCTGCCCGGCATCCCGGCGGATTATTTCAAGGTAAAGCTGGAGCAGATCCGCACCGCCGTGCAGCAAACGGTGGTGCCGGGCTACCCCCACTTCCGGCTTTCGCTGAGCATCGGCGGCGCGATGCAGACCCTTGCCGACCCTATGGAGAACGTGGTGCGCCGGGCAGATTTTATAATGTATCAGGCCAAAAACCACAAGGACGCCGTGGCGGTGGACACACAGGACAGCCGGTTGGCTGCACAGAAGGATGTCTTAGGGGAAAAGCCCGTGATCCTGCTGGTGGACGATTCCATGATGAACCGCATGATGCTTGCCGGCATTCTGGGCGAGGACTACCGCATTCTGGAAGCCGAGAACGGCAAGCAGTGTCTGGAGCTGCTGCGGGCAAACGCCGGGCAGACCTCGCTGGTGCTGCTGGATATCAATATGCCGGTCATGGACGGCTTTGAGGTGCTGCGCACCATGAACACCAACCACACCATCGAGGACGTGCCGGTGATCATGATCTCCAGCGACGATTCGGAGGAAGCCATCCGCAAGGCCTACGAGCTGGGTGCCAGCGACTATGTCAACCGCCCCTTTGACGCAAAGATCGTCTACCGTCGGGTGTCCAACACCATCAAGCTGTACGCCAAGCAGCGGCGGCTGGTGCAGATGGTGTCTGACCAGATCCGCGCACGGGAAAAGAACACCGATGTGCTGGTGGGCGTGCTGAGCCAGATCGTGGAGTTCCGCAACGGCGAGTCCGGCTCTCATGTGCGGCACATTCGCATCATCACCGAGATGCTGCTGCACCGGCTGATGGAACTGACCAGCCGCTACGACCTGACCCCCGAGCAGCAGGATAATATCCCGCTGGCGTCGGCGCTGCACGATATCGGCAAGATCGGCATTGACGAAGCCATCCTGAATAAGCCCGGCAAGCTGACCGCAGAAGAATTTGCGGTGATCAAGACCCACAGTATGCTGGGTGCAGAGATGCTGCACAAAACCGAAAACTTTGCCGACCAGCCGCTGTTGCAGACCGCCTACGAGATCGCCCGCTGGCACCACGAGCGCTGGGACGGTAAAGGCTACCCGGACGGGCTGAAGGGCGACGATATCCCCATCAGCGCACAGCTGGTCTCCATGGCGGATGTGTATGACGCACTGACCAGCGAACGGTGCTATAAAAAGGCTTTCCCGCACGAAACGGCTGTCCAGATGATCACGAACGGCGAGTGCGGCGCCTTCAACCCGCTGCTGCTGCAGTGTCTGCTGGACGTGCAGGGGGAACTGAAGCAGGAAATTTTACAATGGTAATGTGAGGGCAACTACGCGTGACAGAACAGCGATTCAACCATAAAATACCCCGCCGTACCTTTTTAAAGGTGTGCGCGGCGGCAGCGGCAGCCGGGCTGACCGCCTGCAGCAAAACGCAGGCGGCGGCAGCACTGCCCGAGCTTACGGTGGGCAGCGATAACTACCCGCCTTTTATCTACCTGAACAATGACAGCACGCCCACCGGCATTGATGTGGACATTGCCACCGAGGCCTTTGCCCGCATGGGGTATGCGGTACGGTTTGAAATCATTGACTGGGAGCAGAAAACAAACCTTGTGGAAAGCGGTGCTATCGACTGCATCTGGAGCTGCTTTTCCATGGATGGGCGGGAGCAGCTGTACCGCTGGGTAGGGCCGTATATGGTCAGCCGTCAGGTGGTGGCGGTCAATGCCGATAGCGGCATTGAAACGCTTGCCGACCTTGCGGGCAAGACCATGATGGTGCAAAGCACCACCAAGCCGGAGGAAATTTTCCTCGACGGCACCGACCCCCGCATCCCGCAGTTTGGTGAACTGCTGAGCGCCGAGGACCGCAGCGTGCAGTACGCCATGCTGAACTGCGGCTATGTGGACGCCATTGCCGCCCACGAGGCCGCCATTTTGCGGTATATGCAGGATTGCAATGCCAATTTCCGCATTCTGGAGGAGCCGCTGCTGGTCACCGGCATCGGCGTGGCCTTTGCGCTGAACGACACCCGCGGGCTGGACGAAAAGCTGACCGAGACCTTTGCCGCCATGCGCGCCGACGGCACGATGAAGCAGATCGTAGGCAAATATCTGCCGGACCCGGAAAAATATCTGGAGGTGGACGCCCTTGAACCGTAACAAGAAAACGTTCACGCCCAATATGCGGGTGGCGGCGCTCTACCTGCTGATGGGCGTGCTGCTTTTGCTGGCAGTGACCCTCTTCTCCGGGCGGGAGTCCATGCGCGCTACCGAGGAATACTTTGACCGCACCATCAACTTTGTAAAGGTGCAGTCCACCAGCTACGAAAAATATAACGATACCGTCACCGCAAAGGCGCTGCGCCGGATGTCGGTCTCGGTGCGGCAGCTGGCCGAAAATGACGCTTTGGATATTTACGACCCCGAAGCCCTCCGGAAAGAAACGGAATCCCTCTGGCTTACCGGCATTGCCGTACTGGACGAAAATGGAGAATCACTGTGCGAATATACGGATGGTAATATCGATTATGCGCAGTTTGCGGAATCGCTGCGAGAGCAAGCCGCGCTGAACGTGCTGCAAAACCCGCAAAAGACCTATCTCAAGCGCATTCTGTTACAGGATGGTACAGCGGTGGATGTTGCCACCCGCCGCGCCGCAGCAGGGGACGCTGTGCTGCTGGCATACCGGGTGACCCCGCCGGAGTTTGTGGAGGGGACAGCCCTGTCCATCCAGAGCGTGCTGGACGGCTACCCGAAGAACATCAGCGGCACCATCTTTATCGTGCAGGACAACAAGGTGATCGCCGCAAACGACCCGAGCCTCATCGGACTGTACACCACGAACAGCCCGCTGGTGCAGGGCATCCGCAAGGCCGGTGCGCCCGACATTCTGACCCACACCCGCGACTGGGCAAATTCCGGCTGCTATTTCGGGATGTACAGCAACGGACAGAATTTTGATCTGTATCTCTATATCGACGAAAAATCGGTGTTCCGCAATTTCAGCAGCGCACTGCTGACGGCACTGATCTTCTATCTGATCTGTGTGGCAGTGCTGCAAACGCTGCGCCGCCGCTCCATGAAGCTTGCGGAGCAGCAAAAAAGGGAGCAGGAGCAGAAGTATCACGCCCAGCTGGAAGAGCAGAACCGCAAGCTGGAGCTTGCCGTCCGGCACGAGGCAGCGGCAAACCGCGCCAAGCGGGAGTTCTTGTTCAACATGAGCCACGACATCCGCACCCCGATGAACGCCATTATCGGCTTCACCTCGCTGGCGGCGACCCATGTTGATAATAAAGAACAGGTGCTGGACTACCTGAAAAAGATCTCCACCTCCAGCCAGCACCTGCTCTCCCTCATCAACGATGTGCTGGACATGAGCCGTATCGAGAGCGGCAAGGTGAAGATCGAGGAAAAGGCGGTGCATCTGCCGGATCTCGTGCACGATATACGCTCCATCATCCAGCCCAACATCAGTTCCAAACGGTTGTCGCTGTTCATCGACACCATGGATGTGGTGGACGAGGATATCATCACCGACCCGCTGCGGCTGAATCAGGTACTGCTGAACATCCTTTCCAATGCTATCAAGTTCACCCCCACCGGCGGCATGGTGAGCATCCGCATTGCTCAGAAGCCCGGCGCGCCCAAGGGCTGCGGCAATTATGAGTTCCGCATCAAGGACAACGGCATCGGCATCAACAAGGAGTTCCAGAAGCACATCTTTGAGGAGTTCACCCGGGAGGAAAGCTCCACCGTCAGCGGCATCCAGGGCACGGGTCTCGGCCTTTCCATCACCAAGAACATTGTAGACCTGATGGGCGGCACCATCGCCCTTGAAAGTGAGCCGGGCAAGGGCAGCGAGTTTATCGTGAACCTCTGCTTTACCCTCAGCGGGCAGAAGGCGGAGATCAAACAGCTGCCCCAACTGGAAGGGCTGCGGGCACTGGTGGCGGACGACGACACCAACACCTGCCTGAGCGTCAGCACCATGCTTTCCAAGATCGGCATGCGCCCGGAGTGGACCATCTCCGGCAAGGAAGCGGTCATCCGCACGAAGTACGCCGTGGAGCAGGGCGATGCTTTCAGCGTGTATATCATCGACTGGCTCATCCCGGATATGAACGGCATCGAGATCGTGCGGCAGATCCGCAAGGTCATCGGGGACAGCTGCCCCATCATCATCCTGACCGCCTACGACTGGGCGGATATCGAGGAGGAGGCGCGCGCCGCCGGTGTGACCGCCTTCTGCGAAAAGCCGCTCTTCCTCTCGGAGCTGCGCAAGGTACTGGCAGAGCCCTTCCGGGTGCAGCCGGCGCAGACGTCCGCTCCGCAGCCCAAGACAAGCTTTGACGGTAAGCACCTGCTGCTGGTGGAGGATAACGCCCTGAACCGGGAGATCGCCATAGAAATCTTAAAGGAAGCGGGCTTCCTTGTGGATACCGCCGGAGACGGCGTTGAAGCAGTGGAAAAGATGGAGCAGTCCGTGCCCGGGCAGTACGACCTGATTTTGATGGACATCCAGATGCCCCGGATGGACGGCTACGAAGCCACCCGGCGTATCCGCGCCCTGCCCGACCCCCGCAAGGCGGGCATCCCCATTTTTGCCATGACCGCCAACGCCTTTGAGGAGGACAAGCAGAACGCCCTGAATGCGGGCATGAACGGCCACATCGCAAAGCCGCTGGATATCCCGCACCTGCTGAAGGTGCTGGAAGAAGCGCTGAAATAAGAACCCGCTCAGGCAAAGCCTTGCGGCTTTATCGGCTCCCCCGAAAGGGGGAGCTTTTTTGTTTCTGCCGGTCAGCATCTTTCCGTTCACGCGGTTTTATCTTCCTGCATAGGATGGTGCACAGCGGAAAAGGGGAGATGACGACATGAGGCAGACAAAGCGGTTTGCGGTGGTGGGCAGCGATGCCCGGCAGGCGGCGGCAGGCCGGGCTTTGGCACGGGCGGGCTATGCGGTGAGCGGGGCCGAGCAGGTGGCGCTGGCAGATTACATCCTGCTGCCGCTCCCGCTGGACGAGAGCCGTACCCCGCTGGCAGAGCTTTTGCGGGCCGCAAAGCCCGGGGCACTGGCGCTGGGCGGTAAGGTGACGGACAGCGCAAGGACTATCGCCCGGGCGGCGGGGGTGGAACTGGTGGACTACTTTGCCCGCCCGGAGCTGACCGTGTATAACGCCATCCCCACCGCCGAGGGCTGCATCGGCATTCTGCTGGAACGGCGCAGCCGTACCCTGTGGGGCGCGGCGGTGCTGGTGCTGGGCTTTGGCCCGGTGGGGCGGGCGCTGGCGGTGCGTCTGGCGGCGCTGGGTGCGCGGGTGACCGTGGCGGCACGCCGCCCGGTGCAGCGGGCCATGGCAGAGGAGCGGGGGCTGCGGGCGGTGCCGCTGACAGACCTTGCCGCCGCAGCTGCCGCCTTTGATACGGTGGTGAACACCATCCCCGCGCCGGTGCTGACGGCGGCAGTGCTGGCGGCGCTGCCGAAGGGGTGTCTGATCGTGGATCTGGCCTCAAAGCCCGGCGGCACGGACTTTGCCGCCGCCCGGCGGCTGGGGCACACGGCGCTGCACGCGCTGAGCCTGCCGACGGTCTGGGCACCGGAAACGGCAGGGGAGGCGCTGGCGCGCACGGTGCAGACCATTTTGCAGGAGCGGGAGGAGAAGATATGATCATAGAGAAAAAGGGCTGTCTTGCCTTTGCGGTGTGCGGCAGTTTTTGCACGTTGGAGGACGCCTTGGGCGCGGCGCAGGCACTGACGGCACAGGGCTGGACGCTGCTGCCCGTCATGAGCTTTGCCGTGCAGCAGGATACCCGGTTCGGCACCGGGGAAAGCTGGCGGCAGCGCTTACAGGCCGTTACCGGGCATCCGGTGCTGGACACCCTGCAGGCGGTGGAGCCGCTGGGCCCCCGGCGGCTGGCGCAGGCGCTGGTGGTCGCCCCCTGCACCGGCGCAACGCTGGCGCGGCTGGCGGCGGGACTTTCGGATACGCCGGTGACCCTTGCCGCCAAAAGCCTGCTGCGGGTGGGCAGCCCGGTGGTGCTGGCAGTCTCTACCAACGACGGCCTTGGCGCCTCCGGCGAAAATATGGCGCGGTTGTGCCAGCGCAAGCACTATTACTTTGTGCCCTACGGGCAGGACGACCCATTTGCCAAGCCCCAGAGCCTGAAGGCGGATTTTGCCCTGCTGCCCGCCGCCGTGGACGCCGCTTTGCGGGGTGAGCAGCTGCAGCCGGTGCTGCTGGGGCAAAGGAATGTGTAAATCTCTTTTCAGCGGGGAAAAAATGTGGTATACTTCAAATGATGTCTTGTCGGCATAAAACGGATAAGCGGAGAATACCAGATGAAAAAATTTACCGCAGCACTGTGCACTGTGCTGCTTTTGATAGGCGCTGTGCTGGTGCCCGGCGCGGCAGCAGCCGGTCCGGCGTTGGCCAATACCCGGGCATACTGCATCATGGATGCAGACACCGGCCTTGTGCTGGCGCAGCAGAATATGGACGAGGAGCTGCACCCGGCCTCCATTACCAAGGTGATGACCCTTGGTCTTGCCTGCGAAAAGGCGCAGGGAGACTGGGATGACGTAAAGCTGACCGTGACCCATGAGGATGTCTACTCGCTGGCGGGCACGGATTCCAGCCACATCGCTCTGCTGGAAGGGGAAGAAGTTCCCCTGGTGGATGCGTTGTACGCCACCCAGATGGCCAGCGCCAACGACGGTGCCAACCTGCTGGCGGAGTATTTCGGCGGCGGCACCATCGCGGATGGCGTGGCGGCCATGAATGCACAGGTGGAGGAGCTTGGCCTTGCCCACACCCACTTTTCAAACCCCCACGGCATCAGCGACGACGACCACTACACCAGCTGCTATGATATAGCACAGATTTTGCGCTGGGCGCTGCAGCAGCCGGGGTTTGAGGAGTTGTTCACCCGCAACAAGATGTACACCATGCAGCCCACCAACATCCAGCCGGTGACCCGCTACTTCTCCCAGCAGGATAAGATTCGCATTGGCTCCAGCCGCTACCATATCGACAGTGTGCTGGGCTCCAAGCTGGGCTATACCAACACCGCCCGGTACAGCTATGTCTGTCTGGCGGAGCAGGACGGGGTGCGGCTGATCTGCGCGACCATGCAAAGCCAGCTGAGCACCGATAAATATAACGATATGCGCACCCTGCTGGACTACGCCTTTTCCACCTATAAAAGCTACACCCAGCTGCCCGGCGGCACGGTCACCGCACAGCTGGCTGTGGCGGGCGGCGGGCAGAGCCTTGGCACCGTTACTGTGGCCGACCCCGGGGTGAAGCTGCTGCTGGCCGAGGGCTTATCCGCGCAGGATGTGACCGTGGACCTGGAGCTGCCGGAGCAGTATCTGCTTGGCGCAGAGCCCGCCGTGTATGCGGTGTACACCCTGAACGGCGGCGCGCAGCAGGAGAGCACCAGCGTGCGGGTAAAGGCGGAGATCACAGGTCTGGCGGAACTGCTGGAGCAGAGCGTCGGCACAAAGCTGGAAGCCGCCAGGGACGTGGAACCGGGCAGCAGCGCATGGCTGCTGGCGGGCATCTCGGTGGGGTGCACCATAGGTGCAGCCGTGGTTACCGTACTGGTGCTGCGGGTACATTCCCGCCTGAAAAAGCGCCGCAAAACGGCAAGGCACCATAAAAAAGCGTAAAAGCCTGTTCAAAACCAGACTTTTCCAGATAAAGAAAAAGCTTTCAGAAAAAAAGAGAGGTACAATATCATGGGTAAGTTTATTTTTACGCAGACCGAGATCCCCGGCGTGGTGGTCATTGAGCCGCAGGTGTTCGGCGACGACCGCGGCTATTTTATGGAGACCTACCAGAAGGACCAGTTCGCA
>ERZ860590.1197-NODE-1197-length-14667-cov-6.654120_pt1 | contig 14667 bp, 15 predicted proteins | sample MGYA00509975_ERZ860590 | MGnify/ENA primary metagenome ERZ860590 (study PRJEB30046, sample SAMN00715250) | human gut metagenome | study: EMG produced TPA metagenomics assembly of the A metagenome-wide association study of gut microbiota in type 2... | reverse complement strand
TGACCTGGATGATGCTGTCCCGACGCAGCGCCACGCGCACGATGGAATGCTTGAACTCCATCGCGATCAAGAGCGTCATGATCATGCCGAACACGCTCTGGAATACCTTGTGGTCCAGGGGATTGAAGGCATCGAGAACCAGCAGCGTGAAGACGATGGCGATGAGCTGGAACAGCGACACCACGATGATGACGGCGATCACCGCCGACAGCACGAGCGCGACAACCTGCTCGAAGCGCTCGTAAAAACTCATGATGGCCAATTGGTCACGTAAGACCTGAAATGGGTTAAGGCGTGTTGATTTCATGACGATGAACTCCCTGGAAAACGGTTGCTGTCGAGACGGCGGCGCATTGCGCTGATGTGTCCTTCAATCAGCTCGGTCGACATGCCAAGCGTCGACATCACCTGTTCCGCCAGCCCAATAGCTGCGGCAAAGGATTGCTGATACACGCGCACGTTGGGCATGGCGCGAAATGCATCGGCCGCGGTCGTACTTCTGCATGACACCCACAAGGTCAGCGCCGGACGGTGCTCGGCAATCGCCTGGGCGATGCGCAACGCTTGCTGGGCATGGGCGAACGTCAGCACCACCAAGTGCGCATGCGTCAAGCCGGCAGCCAGCAAGGTATCGGGCCGACTGGCATCGGCATGGAACACCGGCGCGCCGGCGGCACGCGCGGCCTCGACCTTCTGCGCGTCCGCCTCCAGCAGCAGATGCGCCACGCCGGCGTGGCGAAGAATCTCGCTGACTGTCAGGCCAAGCTCGCCCGCGCCGCAAATGATGACATGGTCTCGATATCGCGTCGTCTGCGCGGCGATCTCGACTTCTTCAGCCTGGGGTGGCTGAATGACGCCGCCGGTGCGGCTCAAGAACCGGGCAAGTACATCGTGATGGCGGATCAGTAGCGGTGCCAGGGCCATGCTGAGCACCAGCGCGACCAGCATGGGTTGGACGACGGTCGCGGGGATCAGATGCTGCTGCAAGACCGTGCCCAACAACAGCAGGGCGAACTCGCCGCCGTGCCCCAACGCTATGCCCGTGCGCCAGGCATCGAGGGCGGACAGGCGCGTCGCCCGCAAGGCCAGCGTATTGAGCAGGATCTTGACCGGTACCAGCACCACCAGCCACGCCAGCACCGCCAGCGGTGCCGAAAGAATCTGTGCTGCGTCCAGTTGCAGGCCGATGGTCACGAAGAACACGCCCGACAACACATCGCGAAACGGCCTGAGGTGGCTTTCCATGTGGTGCCGGAAGTCGCTCTCGCCCAGCACCATCCCGGCGAGGAAGGCCCCCAGGGCGGCGGATACGCCGACCGCGTGCGCAGCGGCGGCGGCAGCCACCACCACGCACAAGGAGACGAGCACGAACGATTCCTCGTGGCCCCGCCGTGCCACCCAGCCCAGCAGGCCATGCAACAGACGGCGCGAGGCGAGGGCCGCTGCCGCGAACAGCAGCAGCACACCGAATACTTCGAGCAGCACATGCTCGATCTTCGGCGACTCGCCGCGCGCCCAGATCGCCAGCAAGGCCAGCAGGGGCACGCTGGCCAGGTCCTGAAAGACCAGCACGGCGATGGCACTGCGTCCGTGGCGGGTGGTGAGCTCACCTTGGTCGGCCAGTTGTCGGCTGACCAGCGCCGTGGACGACATGGCCGCCGCAGTGCCGAGCAGCGCGGCGCTCTGGCCGGGCTGCCCCAGCCACATCAATAGCAGGATCAGCGGCGGGGCCACGGCGATCATCTGCAGAGCGCCCGCCATCAGCACCGTCCTGCGGGCGAGCCAGAAGTCTCCGAGGGAGAATTCCAGTCCGACCATGAACAACAGCAGCGCCACGCCCAGCTCGGACAGAAAGCTCAGCGTCTCCCCCGGCGCGATCACGCCGATGACTGAGGGGCCCAGTACAACGCCGACAGAGAGATACCCCAGCAAGGCGGGCACTCTGAACGCCGCCGTCGCCATCGCCGCCAGGCTGCAAGCCGCCAGCAGGATTAGTGTAGTGCCGAGCAAGCCCTGCATCGGTCAGCGTCCCACTTGCGTCGACGTCCAGCGCACGATGTCCTGCGCGCCCATCACGCCGGCCTGACGGGCGATCTCCCGCCCACCCTGGAACAGGGCGAGCGTCGGGATGCTGCGGATACCGAACTGCGTGGCCAGGTGGGGCTCAGCCTCGGTATTCACCTTCGCCAGCCGGATCCTCGGTTCGAGCTGGTGCGCCGCTTGCTGGAACTGTGGCGCCATCATCTTGCACGGCCCGCACCATGGCGCCCAGAAATCGACCAGCAGCGGCAGATCGCTGCGCTCCACGTGGCGCGAGAACGTCGCCGTGGTCAACTCGATGGGCTCGCCCGTGAACAAGGGCTGCTGGCAGCGGCCACAGTTGGGATGTTCCGATAGCTTCGCAGTCGGTACGCGGTTGATGGACTGGCAATGCGGGCAGACGAGGTGAAGATCATTCTTCATGGTTCGCCTCCTTGGACCACAGTGAGGCTGCCTCGCTTCGGGTCACAGACAATGCCGACCAATCAACGCCTTGGAGCCAATCGTTCCCGTTTTTGCTTACTCCGGCCTCTTCCAGATGAGCAGCGATGAATGCTTCGGCCTGCATGAGCCACCTTCGGACAGCATCTTCCTTACTAGGAATCAGCAGGATTTCAGAGACGCAGCTGGCATTCAGCCCGTCCACACGGATAAGCAGAAAAATGCGCCGCCACAAACGCGGCATGTCCTTCAGCAGGTCAAATGCAAAAGCGAACTCGCTCGTCCGATCAATCAGCTCCTCCTGTTCCGCGATCGTTGCGACATCGGGATGCTGACTGCCAGCGAAAATATCGGCCAGCTTGAGTGTGTCATCGTGCTGATAAAATTCGAAGATTTCCTCTTCCACCATGGCCTCGGCCACGTCTTGGGCATCCGGTTCGACCGGCGCGTCCAGAGAAACGAATTCGCCAAATTGCCGGCTGCTTGCCACTTCGTTATCCAGGACGGCGAACAGATGCTTCAAAAGACCGGTGTAAGCCTCTTTTTCCCCCGGCACGGATTGCCATTCCACCTTAGCTCGGACAATCGCTTCATCCACCACGTCGCGCAGCGTCGGATAATCGCGCGGTAAATCGCCGACGGCCCGCAGATAAGCCAGCTCACGCCTTGCGACAGCCTCAAGTTTCGACAGTAGAGGCATTCGGATCACCTCGGCCTCATGGGCGGCTGATGCGGGTTTTGCGGCAATCCGCACCTTGAGCTCGCGCAAGCGCTCGCGTCGTGCTTTGCGCTTGATTTGATCCTGAGCATGCAGTCGGTCAAAATGCTTCTTGGCCTGACGGAACAACGACTTTGCGAGCATCTGCGCGAGGGGCGTCAGCTCGTCATGTGATGCAGTAACACTGACAATCTTTTTGCCGGGCAGGTGCATATAGCCACTGGCCAGAAATTGCCGCTTGATCTTGTCGCGATCAAGGACGATTTGAAGTCGCGCTGAATCTTTAGTGTGTTTGTCGAGCAATGGCTTGAGGGCGTGCTCGATCACATTTCCCAAAGCTCTCTGCCAAGGTTCATGAAACTCTTTGTCGATAGCTCGATAGCTATATTGTATCTGCATGTATGACTCCTTCGATGTCATTTCTATGGAGGCATGAATCGAGGATGCTCATATCCATAGATTTTGGTTTGGCACGCTCTTACCCCAGGCGCGTTTTGCGAAGACGCCAACTCAAGAACAAAAGCGTGACGCCATAGACTGCCGCATGGAAACCCAACAGCCAGCCTGCGGCCACGAATGACTCGACCGGACGGGTAAAAAATATCCACAAGACGATAGCACCAAGGATAATCGAGAGCAGTCCACTGAGGGCAAGCCAGATTTCACCCTTGATTTCCCGACGCAGCCGAACGGCGGCGGATATCTCCAGCACACCGGTGAAAATCGCCCAGAAGCCCACGCTAGCCCATAAAAAAGAAGCCAAGACTATCGTGGCGACCCAAGGAGCAACCAGGACGACGACGCCCGTAAGTATGCCGACAATGCCGCTGAACAGCAACCAGCCCCAGCGCTCTTTTTTCTGGATATGGCGCACCGCTGCAAACAAGTTGAACGCGCCATTGACCAAGGAAAATGCGCCGAACATGATGGTCATGGCCAACAGAGCCGATTGTGGCATCCAGAACGCGAGGGCTGCAAAAATCAATGCCAAGACACCGCGCAGCACAAAAAGCCACCAATTTTGGCTAAGCGAACACAGTGCTTTGGTGGGGTCATCCGCACTGGAATCGGTGATGGTGTCTGTATTCATGCTATATCTCCTAAAGATCTAATGGGGTGAAAAAGCAAACACTCCTGAGCCAAGAGAGGGGCGCGACGCGCCCCTCTTACGCCCTATCCAGCGGTTTCAGAACAACCTGGACAGCTTTGCCTTGATTTCATCGAGCCAGCCTTTTCCGCCGCCTCCCCCTCCCGTCTTTTCCTTGATTTTCTTGAGTTCAGCGTACAGGGGCTCAAAGTCCTTCCTTTTTCCATAGCCCAGCAGTTCTGCCATTTCCAACTGCTGCCGGGCTTCGTTCAACAATGTCTCCAGGCGCTCATTGGATGCTTCGCTGCGCTGACCATCTTCTACCAGAGGCTCGGCGCGCTTCAGGAGCAGCTTCGCACGCAGGACGGGCAGCGGAAGCACGCTGCGCTCCTCGACCAGCGTGCTGAGCGCTGACTGCAGCGCGGCTTTGGCTTCTTCGATCTTGCCCTGATCGATCAGCGGCACGACTGCCTTCACGGCTGCGGGATAGGACGCCAAAGGGATGTTGGTGACCGTGATCACGATTTCACTGGCCAGCAAAGCCAGCACGTGGCGAGCCTGTTGCACCTCGCCATGTTTGAGGGCATCCAGCGCCTCGTCGGTCATCGCCTCAATGGTTTCCGTGTTGGCGAACAAGTCGTGCACGATGGTGCGCACATCAACGCCGGCCAGGGCGAGCGTGGGTTCGCGCGCGACGATCAGCTCCAGCTTTCCCGTCACTTCGGCCAGCGTTGCCAATGCGCGTGCAGTGTCCTTGCCGTCAAGTGCGGCCAGCGCTGATTTGGTCAGCGACAAGGCCGAGACTGCCTCATCGAGGACTTGTTTACGTTTGTCTGCCGCCTGCGAGTCCGTTTCTTTCTGAACCTCAGGCTGTACCTCCGTGACGACTTCAGGCTTGGACTCTGGACTGACAGGAAGGCTGCTTACCGCGGCCTGTTCGTTTATTCCTTCGTTCGTCGCATTGGGATTCGGTGTTTGCTCATTCATGGTGATATGCCTCGTATGAGATAGTGAAAATAGGCGAATCTATTGGGGCTGAATGCGAACATCGCGAGACTGACCGACAGAGCAGTCAGCCCCTTCATCACCTCAAAACAGCTTTTGGATGCGCGTCTTCAACTCGTCGAACCATCCCTTGCCGCTTTTGCCACCAGCCGACTTTTGCTCAATGGACTTCACCTGATCGAAGATGGGTTTGAAGTCCGCCTTCTTGCCATAACCCAGGATCTGCGCCATCTCGATCTCCGTGCGCACGGACGACAGCAAGGTGCTGAGCTCCTCGTTCTGCTTGGCATCGCGCCTGTCGGTCTCGGCCAGCTTTTCAGCTTTTGCCATCGCGGCTTCGGCCCGTAGCACGGGCAGAGGAAAGGCGACCGAGGTCACCACCAGCGTGTTCAGTGCTCGGGCGAGTTCCGCTTTGGCGTTGTCGATCTTGCCGCTGTCGATGAGCCGTGCGGCCGACTTGATCGCTGCCGGGTACGTTGCCATCGGAAGGTTGTCGGTTTGGATTACGATTTCGCTGGCCAGATTGGCAACGATGGGCCGGGCCTTTTGCACCTCGCCATCACCCAACAACTCCCGAGACAACTTGACCGCTTTCTTTACCGATTCCACGTTGGCGTGGATATCGTGGGTGATGACGCGTACATCGACCGGCGCCAAAGCAAGTTTGGCGTCGCGTGCCAATACCAGTTCCAGCTTTCCGCTGGCCAGTTCCAGCGCAGCAAGCGCCTCCTTGGTCTTCTTTGCATCAAGGAGGGTCAAAGCCTCCTGGGTCTTGGTGAGCGCCGTGATGGCGTCTTGAGTGAGCTCGGCACGCTTTTTATCGGCTTCCCGGGCGGCCTTGTCATCTACCTGTGGCTGTGCCGCCTTGGATGCGGCAGAGGGTGCTGCAGCGCTTGGACTTGCCGCCGATTGGGCCAGAGCCGGTCCGCTCAGTCCGACGACGACCGCCAGGGCAAGTGCGGAGAAGGTGTATTGTGGCTGTTTGATATTCATGATCTTGGGCTCCTGATTGAAGTTAGTTGACTGAGATTTCAATCTGTTTCGGTTTGGCTTGCTCGGCCTTGACAAGCCGCACTTCCAGTACGCCGTCTTTCATGGAAGCCGTCACCTTGGTCGGATCAACGTTGTCAGGCAAGACAAAGCTGCGCACAAAGCGGCCATACGCACGTTCGATGCGGTGGAACTTCTTGCCCTGCTCCTCTTTTTCCAGTTTGCGCTCGCCGCTGATGGTGAGCACACCGTTTTCCGCGCTGACGCGCACGGCATCCTTGGGGACCTCCGGCAGATCCAGCTTGAGGAGGAATGCGTTCTCATCCTCGCTGATGTCCGCCATTGGTGCCCAGTCCGCCGTGGTCATGGCTTCGTTGCCGGTACGGGCGCCCTGTCGCTGGGGTATTCGTCCGAACATCGTCGCCAGGCGGTTTTGCAATTCATCCAGTTCCCGGAAGGGGTCCCACGGAGTCAATGCAGACATATCGGTTCTCCTTGAACAATGCCGACGAATTGGATGACGCACTGAACAGAGCCGTCGGTTTACTCTGAATGGCACCTACTACTGTTTTCAGTTCCGAACAAGTCCTTGAGTCAATTGACGGATATCGCTTTCGTCGAGCGTTTCCCGCGCCAGCAGCTCGCACGCACAGCGCTCCAGCACCGCGCGGTTGATGTCGAGAATCCGGTAGGCGTGCTCGAACACGCCCATCACGATGTCGCGGATAGCCTGATCGATGCGCGCCTGGGTCGATTCGGCCACCCGGCAACCGCCGTGGGCCAGTTCCGGTGTATCGAGAAAGCGGGGCCGCTGCGCCTCGAAGGCGATGTAGCCCAGGCCCTCGTCCATGCCAAAGCGGGTGATCATGTCGCGGGCGATGTCGGTGGCTCGCGCCAGATCGTCCGCCGCCCCGGTAGACAACTCGCCGAACACCAGCTTTTCGGCGGCACGCCCGCCCAGCAGTACGGCGATCTTGTGCTCGAGATCGGTACGCGTCATCAGGAAGCGGTCTTCGGTGGGGGGCTGCAAGGTGTAGCCCAGCGCGCCGATGCCGCGCGGGATGATCGAGATCTTGTGTACGGGGTCGGTTTCGGGCAGCGCCAGCGCCACCAGCGCATGGCCCATCTCGTGATGGGCCACGGTTTCCCGCTCCTTGGGATTGAGCACGCGGCTCTTCTTTTCCAGGCCCGCCACGATGCGCTCGATGGTCGCGGTGAAGTCCTGCAATTCCACGGCGGACGCACGGCGTCTCCTCGCCGCCAGCGCCGCCTCGTTGACCAGATTGGCGAGGTCCGCGCCGGAAAAGCCCGTGGTCAGTGCGGCTACCTGTTCGAGGTCTACATCCTGGGCCAGCGTCACCTTCTTGACATGAACCTTCAGGATGTCCAGCCGCCCCTTCTTGTCGGGCCGGTCCACCAGCTCCTGGCGGTCGAAGCGGCCGGCACGCAGCAGCGCCTGGTCGAGGATTTCGGGGCGGTTGGTGGCGGCGAGGATGATCAGCCCGACCGAGCTGTCGAAGCCGTCCATCTCCGTGAGCAGCTGGTTGAGGGTCTGCTCGCGCTCGTCGTGGCCGCCGATGCCGCGCACACGGGCCGCACCCACGCCGACGAACATCTCGACAAACTCTGATCCGGAGATGGAGAAGAAGGGCACCACCGCCTCGCCGGCAACAGCCTTGGCCAGCAATGTCTTGCCGGTGCCCGGTGGGCCGACCAGCAACACGCCCTTGGGAATGCGCGCCCCGAGACGGCCATAGTCCTGCGGATTCTTCAGGAAATCGACGATCTCGACCAGCTCCGCCTTGGCCTCATCCCCCCCCGCGACATCGGCGAACGTCACACCGGTGTTCTTTTCCACGAACACCTTGGCGCGGCTCTTACCGATGTTGAGAAACCCGCCCATGCCCTGTTTCTCGGCGAAGCGGCGGAACAGGAAGAACCAGACGCCAAAGAAGGCTACCGCTGGCAGGATCCACGACAGCACATCGCGCAGCCAGGTGCTCTCCAACACGCGGGCATAGGGCACGTCGTACTTCGACAGGCGATCGGCAAGATCGGGTTCGACCCTCGTTGCCACGATCGTCGTCTTGCCCCGGCTGTCCGGCGACTTCAGGCGCCCGGTCACCGTACGATCCGACACCAGCACTTCGGCCACGCGCCCCTCGGCCAGCGCCTTCTCGAACTCGCTGTAGGGCACCGGCTCGACGGTTTTCGCCGTCTGCCAGTAGCTCTGCAAACTCAGCAACAGCAGGAAGGCAACGATCCAGTAGCCGGTATTCCATTGATTCTTTTTTTCCATGGGCCTTGTTCCTCGAAAGTCGAGTTGCCAGAGGATCAGGTGAACAGACGGGCCGCACCGTCACGCAAACGGATGGCCAGCGAGCGGGAGGGCAGTGCCGCCGCTGATGAGCAGCCCCCACGGCGTGGTCGACCGCGGATCACGCTTGTAGACGACCGCGTGACCCGCGGCCACGAACGCCACCGCGATCGAGGCCAGGGAGGCTGCCCATGCCAGGCCGATGGGGTCGGACACGGCAGCCTCGCCCGCCATCAAGATGCGTCGCTCGCCGACTTCTTCTTGCGCGAGCCTTTGCCAGCGTCGCCGTGCGGCGTCTCGGTCGCCTTCGCGGCATCCGGCTGCTCCGGCTCGGCCGGGGTCTGCGGTGGCTCTTTGCGTTCGAACACCACGCGTTCGGCCTTGTCGTCCCAGCGTGCGCTGGCGTGATCGCCCTTGCCGATGCCGCCACCGAGCATCTCGCGCGCCAGCGCAGTTTCCAGCTCGCTGCGGATCAGGCGCTTGAGTTCACGCGCACCGAACTCGGGTTTGTAGCCTTCTTCCGCGAAATGGTCGATCAGCGTCTGATCGAAAGTGAGCGTCACGCCCTGGCTGGCGGCGCTGCGCGCCACGCGATCGAGCTGCAGGCCGACGATGTGGCGGATCTCCTCCTTACCCAGCGCATGGAAGACGATGATCTCGTCGATGCGGTTGAGGAACTCGGGCCGGAAGTGGCCGCGCAGCACGTCCATGACCTCGGCCTTGGTCTTTTCGTACTCCTCGTCGGCCGCCCCACGCGCCTTCAGCCGTCGCTGGATGATGTCCGAACCCAGGTTGGACGTGGCGATGATGATGGTGTTGGTGAAATCCACCACCCGGCCCTTGCCGTCGGTGAGGCGACCGTCGTCGAACACTTGCAGCAGGATGTTGTAGACGTCAGGGTGTGCCTTCTCGATCTCGTCGAGCAGCAGCACGCTGTAGGGCTTGCGCCGCACCTTCTCGGTGAGCTGACCGCCTTCGTCGTAACCGACATAGCCCGGAGGCGCGCCCACCAGCCGCGCCACGGTATGGCGTTCGCCATATTCCGACATGTCGATGCGCAACAGGGCGTGCTCATCGCCGTAGATCGATTCGGCCAATGCCTTGGCGAGCTCGGTCTTGCCCACCCCGGTCGGGCCCAGAAACAGGAAGGTAGCCACCGGTTTGCTGCCTTCGCGCAGGCCGGCGCGGGACAGCCGCACGGCATCGGCCACGGCACGGACCGCCTCGTCTTGTCCCACCAGGCGCTCGTGCAGCCGTTGTTCCAAGTGCAGCAGCTTTTCGCGCTCTTCCACCGTCAACTCGTTGACCGGGATGCCGGTCAGGCGCGAGACGATCTGCGCCACGTGTTCTGCCTTGACCTCTGCACTGCCGGAGGCCCGCTCCCGCTCCCAGTTCTCGACGAGCTTCTTGAGCTCGGCCTCCTTGGCTTCGATGCGCTTGCCGAGCTCGGCGGCCTGGTCGTACTGCTTGCGCGCGGCCACGTAATCCTGTTCACGCCGCAGCTGGTGCAGTTCGGACTCCAGCTCCTGCACGGCCACCGGCCGGGCCGTGGCCGACAGCTTCACGCGCGCGGCCGCCTGGTCGAGCAGGTCGATCGCCTTGTCCGGCAGGAAGCGCGCCGTGATGTAGCGGTCGGACAACTCGGCCGCCGCGATGATCGCGTCCTCGGAGATGCTGACCTTGTGGTGCGCCTCGAAGGTGTCGCGCAGGCCGCGCAGAATCATGATGGTCTGGGCCACCGTCGGCTCGGGCACCGTCACCGGCTGGAAGCGCCGCTCCAGTGCGGCATCCTTCTCGATGTATTTCTGGTACTCGTTCAGCGTCGTGGCGCCGATCAGGTTGAGTTCACCGCGCGCCATCATCGGTTTGAACACGTTGGCCACGTCCAGCCCGCCTTCGCCACCGCCCTGGCCGGCACCGACGATGGTGTGCACCTCGTCGATGAACAAAATCAGCTCGCCCTGGTGCTCGGTCACCTCCTTCAGCACCTTCTGCACGCGCTCCTCGAACTCGCCGCGATATTTGGCGCCGGCCACCATGGCGTTGATGTTGAGTTCCACCAGGCGCTTGTCGCGCAAGGTCTCGGGCACTTCACCCGCCACCATGCGCTGCGCCAGCCCTTCGACGATGGCGGTCTTGCCCACACCCGGCTCGCCGATCAGCACCGGGTTGTTCTTCTTGCGCCGGGCCAGCACCTCGATGGTGGTTTCGATCTCCTGCGCGCGGCCGATCACCGGGTCGAGCTTGCCGTCGCGCGCCATCTTGGTCAGGTCGCGCGAGTACTTGTCGAGTTCTGGCGTGTTGGTCGGCGTCTCAGCGCGGCCATCCTCGGCGCCCTTGCCGACCACCTTGCTGACCTGTTGGCGCAGCGCCTGCGGCGTCAGGCCGTAGCGGCGCAGCAGGTTGGCGGCCAGCCCTTCGCCTTCCTCGGCCAGACCGATCAGGAAATGCTCTGGACCGACATAAGAATGGCCGAGTTCATTGGAGGCTACGAAGGCGCGGCTGAGCGCATCCTTCACGCGCGGCGACACGCCGATCTCGCCCTCGAAGGGCTTGTCCCCGCGCTTGGCCTCAGACTCGATCTGCCGCTTGAGGTCATCGACCTTGATCTTGAACTGACCCAGGATGGTCTTGACCACGTCGCTGTCGGCGAGCGCCAGCAGCAGATGTTCGGTATCCACCTCGGAGCGGCCAAATTCGGCAGCGTGTTTGGCGGCCTCCTGCAACAAGGCTTCCGACTGTTCGCTGATGCGGCTGGCCAGCCCACTGCCGCGACGGCGCGGCACACCCGAACCTGCGTCGGCGGGCTCGCCAAACGAGGCATCGACCACGTCATCGGTATCGGCGGCAACTGGCGTCGCGTCGTCGCCGATGCGGAAGAAGTCACTGCCGAGGAAGTCCTCGAACAGGCCGCTGCGCGAACCGAACAAGGCTTCCAGCGGCGAAACGGTGCGCTTTTGCTGGCGCACTAATTGCCGGTAATGGTCGTCGCACAACAGCATGGTGCTGTGACGACCGTTGAGATTGGCTTCCACCCGCACGGTGGCGGGTTGGCCGCAGACCTGGCATTGTTTTCTGGCCATGCTGATGCTCCTTAGAAGGTTGAAAAGGTTGAGGCGACGAGGCATCGCGAGCCGCGACACCTCGTCTCGGGACGGGTTTTTCTTGTGACGAACGAGCCGGCGACGTCAGCCGTTGATCGGGATCGAGCGTCCCTGCTTCGGCGCGCTGACCTCGCGCTTGTCGATCGTGACCGTGAGCACCCCGTTCTTGAACGATGCCTTGATCGAATCCTGGTTGGCGTCGTCAGGCAGGTTCAAGGCACGCTGAAAGCTGCCGTAGGAGCGCTCCACACGGTGGAAGCCACCTTCCTTCTTCTCCTGTTCCTGGCGCTTCTCGCCACGCACCATCAGCACGTCGTTGTCGAGGGTGATCTGGATGTCCTTCTCCTCGACACCGGGCACTTCCAGGGCAATCTTGTACTGCTTGTCGGTTTCCTGGATGTCCAGGGCCGGCTTCAGCATGCCCGACCAATCGGATGGCCACTGCGGCATGTTCAACGCCGGAAAACCGAAGCCCCGGAATGCGTCATCGAACAGCCGGTCGATTTCCCGATGCAGTTGCAGGATCGGGCTGACTGGCCCGCTCGCCGCTGGCAGGTCATTGCGCTGCACCGGCAGGGAAGAGGCGGTCTGCTGCTCTTGCTGCTCGTTCTTGAACCAGTTCCAGGGAGCCAACTTCTTGAAATCGATGTCCATGTCATACCTCCAGAAAAATTGGAAAACGAGTTACTCAAGCCCTTTGCCTGCTGCGACGGGCAGTGCGCCCAGGCGACACGGGCTGCTCGGATGACTTCTGCTGTTCACGCTTGCGCATCACCTCCTTCTTTGCTCCGGCTCGGGTCTGATCATTGATGCACTGATCGATTTCACTTTGACGAAGCCGCCACGTCCCGCCCACCTTGAAAGCCGGAATTTCCCCGTGTGCGGCGAGCCGATAAAGCGTCCGCTTGCCGACTTTCAAGTACGCAGCCAATTCATCGAGCGTGAAAATCACCTGTAGGTGCGCTTTCATCTCACCCTCTCCAATCGCGTCGCTTTGCGGTTCCGGCCAAGGAAATCCTTGCAATACTTTGTAATACTAGACCTGCTATGAAAAACTTCAAGAGTCAATGTGCAGCGTTCTCCCGCCCCATTGATGCAGGTCAACTGCTCAGGCAAGGCACAGGGGGGCGGCCTGATCAGGCAATGGACAGCGCCTGGCTCCTCAGCCTGCGTGTGCCACAGGCGCCTCGATCAAACACCGATCCTCACGTTGTAGCCGAGTGCCCGCAGCCCCTTGCTTGTCTGCATGTTCCTTGGCGGAAACTCGTCTGGGCGCGCCCAGACGACGATTTCCCCGAGGCTGCTCAGGCCAACGTGCGGAATTGCCCAGTCGTCGCTGCGGATCGCGTTCCAGAGTCGGGCCGAAACACTTCCGTTGCCCCAGACAACGTAGTTCAACAGTATCCGTCCGGCCAACACACCTTCCCGACACCGCCGCCGAAGGCCATGGCCCATCAAGCGGATTTTCCATGCGCCCTCAGCGCCGTACCTACAGCAAATCTTTCAAGGCCCAGGTCATTCAGGAGTGTTCTGAACCCGGTGCCTCCATCGCAAACATCGCCTTGGGCTACAGCCTCAATGCCAACCTCGTCCACAAATGGATTCGCCAGCTTACCCAGAAAACCACGGCTATCCAGCCAGCGTTCATCCCGTTGCCTTCTCAAATGCTCGGCGCGGGTTCGCATGCTCAAGCGCGCTGCTGCGATCATGAGTTTGATCCAGTCGGCCCGTAATAATGGGCACGATCCGTATGCCTATCTCAAGGATGTGCTGAGACGGTTGCCGACGCAGCGAGCTAGTGAGATTGCAGAGCTGCTGCCGCATAGGTGGCATCCGGCATAGTCGCGCAAGACGGTTTGCCCGCATGCTTACGTTCAACAGCTCAAGCACCGTCCGCCCTTCGCGGGATCGTTGCCGCCAGAGCCATACGCCGAACTTTTCCACCTTGTCGTCGCCGGCCTGCGGTCAGTCAGGCAAGCCCAGGTGCGAGCCTGTACATAGATTTGTGTAATTGCCTGATTTTGATATGTTCAATTCAACATCAAATGAAGGTTAAATTATGGACGACAAACAATTGCAGGCTCTGGCTAACGAACTGGCCAAAAATCTCAAAACCCCTGAAGATCTCAGCCAGTTCGATCGCCTGCTCAAGAAAATCAGTGTTGAGGCTGCTCTCAACGCTGAACTGACTCACCATCTGGGACATGAAAAAAATCAGCCCAAATTGGGAACCAACTCCCGTAATGGCTATTCCACGAAAACCGTCACCACTACCGACGGGCCGATGGAATTACGTACTCCACGTGATCGTGATGGTTCCTTCGAACCACAACTGGTGAAGAAAAATCAGACCCGCATTACCGGCATGGACAACCAGATCCTGGCGCTGTATGCCAGAGGGATGACTACCCGCGAAATTACCTCAGTCTTCAAAGAAATGTACGATGCAGACGTCTCTCCGGCGCTGATATCGAAAGTCACCAATGCCGCAATCGACCAGGTTGTAGAATGGCAAAACCGTCCTCTGGATGCGATTTATCCCATTGTTTATCTTGACTGTATTGTCCTGAAAGTACGGCAGGACAGCCGGGTTATCAACAGAGCGGTGTTCCTGGCTCTGGGTATTAACCTTGATGGTCAGAAAGAGCTGCCAGGTATGTGGCTGGCCGAAAATGAAGGTGCAAAGTTCAGGCTGAATATACTGACGGAACTGAAAAATCGCGGGATGAACGATATCCTTATCGCCTGTGTGGACGGCCTGAAAGGCTTCCCGGAAGCGATTAATGCCGTCTACCCGGAGACGCAGATCCAGTTGTGCATAGTACACATGGCACGCAACAGCCTGCGGTTCTTGGCGTGGAAAGACTATAAAGCGGTAACCCGTGACCTGAAACAGGTTTACCGCGCAGCTGATCTTACCCAGCAATAGTGGACACGCGGCTAAGTGAGTAAACTCTCAGTCAGA
>ERZ860590.1174-NODE-1174-length-14961-cov-3.009124_pt1 | contig 14961 bp, 15 predicted proteins | sample MGYA00509975_ERZ860590 | MGnify/ENA primary metagenome ERZ860590 (study PRJEB30046, sample SAMN00715250) | human gut metagenome | study: EMG produced TPA metagenomics assembly of the A metagenome-wide association study of gut microbiota in type 2... | reverse complement strand
GTCTCGACAGCGGCAAGCCGGTCAGCGAATGTCTGGCGGTGGACGTGCCGGAGACGATCCATGTGCTGAAGTGGAATGCCGAAGCCATTGACAAGATTTACGATCACACTGCGCCAGTGGGGAACAGTGCGATGGCACTTGTGGTCCGTGAGCCGATTGGCGTGGTGGGCTGCGTCCTGCCGTGGAATTTCCCGCTGTTGATGCTGGCCTGGAAAATAGGACCCGCACTGGCGACCGGGTGTTCGCTGGTGGTGAAACCAGCCGAGCAGACGTCATTGACCGCGCTGCGCGTGGCGGAGCTGGCAGTCGAGGCCGGTGTTCCAGCAGGCGTGCTGAATATCGTCACCGGTATCGGGAAAGAGGTGGGCGAGCCGATAGGTTTGCATCCGGATATCGATATGGTGAGCTTTACCGGCTCCACGGCAACCGGCCGTCGCTTCCTGCACTATGCGGCGGAGTCCAATCTCAAAAAAGTGGTACTGGAGTGCGGCGGCAAAAACCCGGCCGTAGTGTTTAACGATGCCGATGATGTTGCTGCCGTTGCCGGACATGTACTTAATGGCGCGTTATGGAATATGGGTGAGAACTGCTCTGCCACCTCACGCCTGCTTGTACAGGAAGAGGTTAAAGAAGCGCTGCTGGCGGAGATGGTGAAGCAGATCGGCAACTGGACGATGGGCAACCCGCTCGATCCTAACAACCGTCTGGGGACGATGGTTTCCCCGGAGCATTTCAGTAAAGTGAGTCACTACCTCGACACCGCGCGCCAGGAAGGACTGCGCGTGCTGCATGGAGGTAACACGGAGCAGGGTGCTTATGTTCAGCCGACCATTATCGACGGCGTAACGCCTGAAAGTGCACTGTTCCGGGAAGAGATTTTTGGCCCGGTTCTGTGCGTCACCACCTTCAAAACTGAAGCCGATGCCATTGCGCTGGCAAACGACACCCCGTACGGGCTGGCAGCATCGGTCTATACCGGTAAGCTTAGTCGTGCCATCCGTGTCTCCCGTGCTATTCGCGCCGGGACGGTGACCGTGAACTGCTTTGGGGAAGGGGACGCAACGACGCCGTTTGGCGGCTATAAGCAGTCGGGCTTCGGTGGGCGTGATAAATCGGTATTCGCGCTCGATCAGTACACCGAACTGAAGACCATCTGGATTGATGTGCCTGAAGACAACGCCTGATGCCGTGTTTTACGGCCTGGAAGAGAGAGTGCATTTCTACTTCTGTCTTCTGGTAGCAGTGGGGCTGTCAAGAAAGCAGGGACGCATTCGTTCTAACCGGCAGAAAAATGCCTTTATTATGAAGTGGCTAAAAAATGCCGTGCGGATGAGGGCTTTTCGCCACGGCGCAGACAGTGAAATTGCTTGGCTGCGAGGGGAGATCCTGCGTCATCCACCAGATCGGGATCCGGAGCCGCTCCTGCTGTTGATTTACCAGACTGCCAGTGAAATGTGCAGAACCTGATCGCCGCCACGGATAATTTTTGCCGTAGCGCACCTTTATCTGTAGGTTAAGCAGCATCATAGTAAAGATTCACTGGTCGTTTTTCAGGAGGCGGTAATGAGAACGGGAAAGGTAGCGCTGTATGAGGATCTCAAGCGTCTTATCTTGACGATGGAGCTGGACCCGGATGAGTTGCTGGATGAAGCCAGCCTGGCTGCCCAGTATGGCCTGTCGCGCACGCCGGTGCGGGAAGTGTTCCAGCGCCTGGCGGGAGAAGGGTATCTTGAAATCGTCGAAAAACGTGGCGTCCGTGTTATTCCCATGAGCCACGGCACGCTGCGTAACTTCTTCCTGGTTGCGCCGATGATCTACGCTGCTACCGGGCGTCTTGCGGTGCAAAACTACAAAGCGGCGCAGTTGAAAGCGCTGAAAGAGACACAAAAGCGCTTTCGCAAGGCGGTACAGAATCATGATGCCGAAGCGCTGGCGCTGGAGAACAACCGCTTTCACGAGATCATGGGGGAGATGGCTGCTAACCCTTATCTGCAGCCGAGCCTCGGTCGATTGCTGATTGATCACTGCCGTATTGGTCACACTTTTTTCCGCCCGCAGAATGAGGACATGGAGCGTCGTTTACAGCTGGCGGCCGATCATCACGACGCGTTTATTGCAGCTATTGAAGCGCGTGATGAGCAGGCGGTGGTGGATCTGGTCTTTGAACACTGGGAACTCTCTCGGGAAAACATGGAGATCTTTATCGCGCCACAGGGACTCAAAGCCGATGAACGCGTCCAGTCACCTGAATAACTCTGTCTGACAACAGGCCTGCTGGCGTTCGCTGGCGGGCTTATTATCCAGTCGTATTACCACCTGCGCTCCGCCTGCCTGGGGTCTTTTGCACGCCCAAATTAACCAGGTATTAACTATTTTTATACTCTTTGTATACATGAGATATACATCACGTATTCATTATTTTTGCCTGGGTAACATGATTTCAGCAACGCTTACTGAGCGGGTAAGTGAAAGAAAAAATGACAGCGTACCGGAGTAAACAAAGTGCAAAAGATCACCTCTCTCCCTGCCGATGATGTACTGCCTGGATGGTATCACACCAGTCCATCGCGTATCCCTCGCCCTGCTCACGTAGGGCAGAAACATGCCCGCTGGGCGATAGTCGGTGCCGGGTTAACCGGGCTGGCGACCGCCCGTCAGATGGCACTCAACTTTCCGGATGATGAAATCGTGTTGATTGAGGCGCAGGAAATCGGCTACGGTTCCTCCGGGCGTAATGCGGGTTTTGCTATCGACGTGCCGCACGACATCGGTGCAAAGGACTACATCGGCGACGTGAAAACGGCCAGCCTGATCCTGAAGCTCAATACGCTGGGGCAGAATTATTTGCGCTCTATCGTGCAGGAGCATGGCATTGAGTGCCAGATGTCAGAGGCTGGGAAATACCAGGCTGCAGTTGGTGAGCAGGGCATCGCAATCCTGGAAGCGTATCGCAGCGGGCTGGCGAAGATTGGCCGTGAGACAGAGATGATCGCGGGCCAGGATCTGCCGGACCATATTGGTACATCGTACTACAAGCAGGCGCTCTATATTCCCGGCACAATCCTGCTGCAGCCGTCGGCGCTGGTGAAAGGTCTGGCGGAGAGCCTGCCACCGAACGTGACGTTGTACGAATACACGCCGATCACCGCCATCAACTATGGCGTTAAAGTGACGCTGGTGCATGACAAAGGCAGCATTACAGCAGATAAGCTGATTCTGGCAAACAATGCGTTTGCCTCACACTTTGGTTTCCTGCGTGGACGTCTGCTGCCAACCTTCCTGTATGGCAGCCTGACGCGCCCTCTGACCAGCGACGAGCAGGCGCAGCTGGGCGGCAAGCCGGTATGGGGCGTCATCCCTGCGCATCCGTTTGGCAGTACCGTACGCCGGACGGTGGATAACCGTATTCTGGTACGCAACAGTTTCAGCTTTCACCCGGATGGTCGCCCGCGTGAGCACCATCTGAAGAACTTTATCGCTAACCACCGTAAATCCTTTGAACGCCGCTTCCCGAAGCTTAACCGGGTTGATTTTGAATACTCCTGGAGCGGGGCGATTTGTCTGTCAGAAAATCACGAAGGCTTCTTCGGCCAGCTGGCCCCGAACGTCTATGGCGCGCTGTGCTGTAACGGACTTGGGATCACCCGTGGTACGGCGACCGGCAAACTGCTGGCGGATATGATCATGGGCGAGCGCAACGATCTAATTGACTTCCTTGTGGCATCTCCGGGCCCGAACAAAACGGCTCCGGAGCCGTTCCTCTCCATCGGCGTTAATTCGGTGCTGAAATGGGGACAATACAGAGCTGGACTGGAGGTTTAGTATTTCTCTAGCGATAACTATAGGGCCAGAGCGTTTATTGGGCTGGATCTGTTCATATCCTTCAGCTATCGTTTAGGCCAGTTGCTTACGGTTAGTCTGGGTGGAACAACATCTCGGAGTGTCTGAGCACCCGCCTTTGACCATACTGGCCGGTACGGAAAATACTGGTGCGTTATAGAAGCAAAGCTGGCCTGGCCGTTCTGAGCTATGCTTATCTGGCCGCTTCGGGCTGCCTGCTGAGGAACCTGATATGGGCGACTTCTGGTGCGTAGTTTTCCACGATGGACGAAGTTAACCGGCTTAAACTGATTCAGGATGTTGTAGACCTGCGGCTGACAACACATCTCGCTGCAGAGCGTCTCGGTATTTCCGACAGACACTGTCGCCGTCTGCTCCAGCGCTACTGTTCCGACGCTCCGCTGAGCATGGCTGATCGTTGGCGCGGCAATCTCAGTAACTATCAGCTGCCTGAAGGCCTTGCTGAACGTGCGATCCAGATCATCCGCGAGCTCTATTCCGACTTTGGTCCGACGCTTACCTGCGAGAAGCTGGCTGAGCTGCACGGCGTGATGCTGTCTAAAGAAACAGTGCGCAAGCTGATGATGCAGCCAGGCCTCTGGATCCCTCACAGGCATCGCACACCTAAGACCCTGCAGTCTCGCAGCCGGCGCGCCTGTGTCGGCGAGCTGGTACAGATCGACGGCTGCGATCACCGCTGGTTTGATAAATGTGGTCCGGCCTGCACGCTGCTGGTTTACGTGGATGACGCGACCAGCCGCGTGATGCAGCTTCATTTTGTCCGTTCCGAGTCCACGTTTACCTATTTTGAAGCCACGCCCGGCTATCTGGAGCAGCACGGCAAGCCGCTGGCGTTTTACAGCTATAAGGCCAGCGTCTTCCGCATCAACAACAAAAATGCGACTGGCGGCGATGGTCAGACACAGTTCGGACGTGCGATGAACGAGCTGAACATCACCGGTATCCGCGCCAACACCAGTTCTGCCAAGGGGCGCGTGGAGCGTGCGCATCTCACGTTGCAGGACCGCCTGGTCAGGAACTCAGGCTGCAGGCATCAGTACGCCGGACCCAGCTAACGCCTTTGCCACTGAGTTTATGGCGGATTACAACCGCCGTTTCGCGAAGGTATCCGGGTAGTGCGTGGATGGATTAATTACCATGGCATCTCAGATAACAAAAGACGTGTGGTGCAGTTTATCTACCAGAGCAGGCGGATCATCTACAGGTGGTTCAACCATAAAGGTGGCCGACACCCAATGACATGGGAAAGCTGGATCTGATCCTCAAAATGCTGGGATACCCATCGCGATGGAGAACTCATCAATGTTCCATTCTCACTGAATCTGTGAGGGGACACTGATCTGTCGGGAGCCGGATGCGGTAGTTCCGCAAGTCCGGTTCTGAGGAGGGGCCCGTCCGGGTAACCGGCGGGTCTACTCACCTCAGCCCCCTAAACCACTCTGGGTTAGGCAATGTGTTGCGAACTACTTTCCCCGTCTTACACAACACGACTGAGCGTAACCCCAGTCTGTCAGATATTTAGGAAGTCATAAAACGGCTACGAGTAGCTGAGCCAGGATCACGGTCTCAACATCAAATTTATGTTGTTCCGCATGCATTACCTTATTAAATTCAACGCTCGCATCAGGCTGCTGAACTGATAATTAATGTATTTGTTGGGGTAGGGGGGAACTAGTATTAAAAGTAGGAATATGTTTTACCCTGGGGTGTATGTGAAGATAGTATTTGTAGAATATGTTAGGTTTGGTGGCGGATGGCCGGTTTTACTAGTATACAGAGGATATTATGTTTAGAGGGATAATTAATAGGTTTAGCAAAAGTGTAAATTATGAGGCAGAGTTCATCTCTGCTGTAAAACGCTCTAGGAAGTGGAAGCTTGATGTGCCTGATATCACATTGAGTAAAACTCCGCTTCTGACTGGAGAAAAAAGTGAAGCTGCGATAAAGGTTATTCAGGACATTGCTTCAAAGCATACTCCCGAACAAGTCTCACAACAATGCTTTGGTTATATGTATTTCGTTCAGGGGTCTTTAGAAGAAGTTTTACAAACTCCACTTTATTACACTTTAGGTTATGTTGATTATGAGAAGCGGCCAGTTTTTTATACGAGTGAAGAGAAGTTAAAAAGTAATCTGGGTAATCATATGTCAGGTGTGGGGGCGATAAATTTACATGCGTGGTTGACGACGCCAAACATGGAAATAATCGACCTTACGTTTGCCACCACATATGGCATTGTGAATGATGTTCCATCAGTAATTGGTCGCTGTTCATTTCAACACTACTCTGCATTTAATGAAAACATGACTTATCGTCCTCAGTTGGTCGGCGAAGATTATTTGAAACGGATTGGTGCCTTCGTTGATTTTAGGGCGTTAAATGTATTTGTAATATAGAGTGGATAATTTTCAATGTGTTTTTTATAGCAAGGTTTTTTCCTCGCTTTTATTTTTATGCCGGGGGTAATTAACGTAAAGCATGAGATTTTTTTGAATAGTTAACTTGTTATGATTGACGACATTCAGTCAAATCATTTAATCTGTCCGTGTTGTACTGTTGTCCTCGGACAACCATCCAATGTCTCAGCACTTTGTGAGAGGCGCCTTCGGGTAAGTGCCATCCAATGTTTCATGTGACCTGTGAGAAACGCCTTCGGGTGGTCACAATATCCTCGTAGCCTGGAAGAGGATGCCCATGTGGCGGTACCTCCGTTTACCCTTTGAGAACGGAGATCATGACTGTGATGAAGGTTCATTAACGACTCAGCCGCGCCAGTTCTGGTACGGTTCCTTTAACCAATAACGTGTGTGTTGCGTCTTTAAGCTATAAAGCTCGCCAAGGCGAGGTTTTACGCTTCAACGTTTTGACTATTTTATCTTTTTCGACGTGTTGCTGACGATGCGACTTTTGAACGCACGTATAAGGCCATCTGGTACATTTGGCCGCTTACGTGAGTCTCATTAGGAGCAGAGGAGCGTGCGTCACTTGTGAAGTGGCGAAGACGCTACCAAGTGACGCGCGCAGCGCATAACGTCTCAACCCACGTACGACGTGGTTTTCAACGTTTTACTACCATCTGACCAACATGTAGTCCGTGTCAGTACGGTATTAAACTCACTTTTACATCAACGTAAGCACGACTGAAGGCCGTCTGAACGTTCAACTATCAGTAAGGAGGAAATCGACTCGGTATCGATGGCGACACTACGAACAGTAGTGTTGGAGGCAGCTTGACGTAAGTCAGCTCTGCATAAGCAGCAAACAGATCAGAGATCTGGGGTGCCTCGCAAGAACTCAACAATTCGCCGCCCCGATGCACAGATACCAGTTGAGACGCAGGAAGCGCAAAAGCAACCGTGTCGTCGGGGATGAATTATTGGGGTACAGATCCGTCCGCTTATTTACAAGCCGAGGGACGTGTATCCCTGCGGAGATATAGGAATGTCCAGATTCAGTAAACAGCTGTGCAAACAACTTGTCACCCTTGCTCGTCAGGGACGGGGAAGTTATAAAACTGTGGCTGACCGCTCAAGAATTGCAGAACGTTTTTCTGAACGTCTATCTGAACTGAATATTCAGATTAGGGACGTAAAACATATCAAAACTTCCCATATTGAAAAGTATATTGAGAGCAGGAAGGAAGACAGTTTGTCTCTAAGGACGTTACAGAATGAGATGTCTGCTATCCGCTCTGTTTTATTATCAGCAGGAAGAAATAAACTAGCCGATCCCAATCATACCAGTCTGAGTAATCAGGCCCTGGGAATTTCTGGTGCTAACCGGGATGGCACTAAACTCCCTATTACAGATGAAAAACTTAATGCGGTTGTGAATTTTGCGCTTAAAAAAGATGAAGGTGTTGCGCTCGCGGTACAACTTTCAAGATACCTTGGGTTGAGAACAGAAGAAACCGTTCAGTCTGCAAAGTCTTTAAAGACATGGAAGCAGGCACTGATTAATAATCATGAGCGTGTCCGTGTTGTTTTCGGGACTAAAGGCGGACGTCCAAGGGAAACAACTGTTTTTAATCGTGAAAAAGTTTTATCAATTCTTGATAAGGCAATTCATTATGCCAGTGAACATAACGGAAAGTTGATTGATAAACCCTCTCTGCATACCGCTATTGATCGCTACCGTAATATTGTAAGAGAAGCCGGAATGAATGGTAAAAATGCGCCGCACAGTTTACGTTATGCTTACTCTCGCGATGCTGTAAATCATCATATTAAAAATGGAATGAGTCGCGATGAAGCCGAGGCATTAGTGTCGATGGATTTAGGGCATGGTGATGGCCGGGGGCGGTATATCAAACAGGTTTATTTTCGTGAGGAAACAGAATAGACGTTTTTACACATCACTTCAGGACGTAACGCCACAGCACAATCAAGGCTGTGGCTTATTCAAAATTATCATGACATTAATGAGGTCTTAAAGCTTCCTGATGTTCTTTGCATTAGGATATTTTGCGGAGCTTGCTTCTGGCGTGAATCGAACCTTATCATTAAGGGCAAAGGTATTGATTCCGCCCAGCATAGCCTTATCCGCTCCATAAAAAATTGCCTGATTTTTTTCACTCTTAACCAGCACATTTGCTGCAGTAATATTTATTATTTCTCCCGTGTGTTCAGGATTAATTTTAACTCCTTTTGACCAGTCTTTTCTCACTAGCAAAGTGGGAATTCCTGCAGGGAGTTGTTTATTCTTCCAGAGAGCATGTAAGGAACAAAGTTCAGACATTCTTGTATTGCTCTCAATTATGTCAAGTAATTTGAGATTAGAGGGATTTATCCAATAGATTACTTTTAAACATCTGTCATAATGTTCAATTACTTTGTTTATTACATCCTCGACTTGATATGCTTTCTTATTGCGCCACAAAGGCTCATGATGAGAGAGGCGGTTTCTTATCTTATTGATATCCTTGAGTTCATTACCTATGCTATTTATTGATAATGCAGAGCCGGAGGTTGAATCGATAGCATTCGGGAATACACGGTGCCTTAAATGTGGCCATAATTTGAGATAAGAGTTTTTTTGTACGTCGAAATCTTTTTGTACCAGAGATACCCAAAAGCCCAAAGTTAACTTTGATATGAAATTTTCTGCGGTCAAAGGTTTATTTTCATAATTAAGCTGTTTTACCGCTGTTTGGATATTACTCCATGCGATAAAGTTATTTTGCTTTGTGAATGTATTAACAAACCAAAGTTTGTCAATTTTAGCTTTTTCTTTCACCCAATCATGCGGCTGGAAATTCAGCTCAACCTGCTCTTCTTCGTGTGCTATCCAGGACTGATAGATAGCGTTGCGAAGCGAAATTTCAATGATTTGAAGTGCTGGTAAAAAAGCACTCGCAAGTTGCTTATTCCAAAGATAGATGCCAAGGCATTGTTCTGGCGAAGCCCCGCCTAGGATAGGTATTTGGTATGTTGAGAACCTGGCTGTAGAAAGGGACTCTGTAATCGCTTGAATTGTCATTGTTCTGATCCATAAGGTTTCATAGATTCAGTATACCTTCCATGAACTTAGACAAAAATGCCAAATTTGTGGTTAGCGCGTGACTATGTTTGTGACAGATTGAGGTTGACATGCTGTATCTAGGCAATCATAATCTGTACCCAGAGGTAACTCTATGTATGTAAGCGCCCGCCCCTACTCAACGATGGTCGGAACGCGAATAAATTTTTCAAAAAAGGCTTCCTGATGGAGGCCTTTTTTGATCTTGTAACATAAAAGAGCATGTTCACTTAACAATATCAGGATAAATTTCGTCAATCTTGATATATAAGTTGCCCGTTTCGGCTGCCCGTCTGATTTTTTCTTCCATCAACATTCTGAAACTGATGTTATTTTTTAACATGAGAACAAGATCATAACCGCTGACACAGATGACCTTCTTTCCCCTCCCCCATGCATCCAGACCACTCTTTGTAAATCCAGCCCAACTGATGAATACGCCGCGAGCCCATGAAATTTTCTGATCCAGCTTGCCATGAAATGCATGGAGATCAGCGTTTCCTGTTTTAGTACTATGCCACTTTGCTTCGACAAGATAGGTTTCATTATTTAACAGAAAACTGCCGTCAATCTGTTCGCCTTTCAACCTGAATGCGCCTTTAGGGGATAGATAGAAAGCGGTAAATAGTTCGTTAAGCCATAATTCAAAGCTGTGTCCCCGTTGATGAGGCGGTTGGTTATGGAGGGTTTCCAGACCTTTAAGAAAATAATTATTATCGATGCCCGTGGGGACGATCAATGCAGGTGTCTTGCCGGCTGCTGCAAGACTGTCTGCCCCCTGAATTTTGGATATCAATTTGCCGTAGACTGCATCATCCTGAGCAGTGATCACGTTGTCAGGTATTGTTTTTCTGTATTCCCAGAGTCGAGTGACCACTCTAAGAACTGTCTCCCTGTCATCTTGCTTCAAAAGGCAACGCAATCGCTTCATTTTTGAGTCGCCATCTTTTCGATAGATGTCGTTGTCTATATCGATTGACAGCTCAGATTCGAAAAACTCGCGCATCGATTTGTTTGTGAAATTCAGTACATAGCCTGCATTAAGTGGGTCTTCAAAAAGCTGGTTTATATTTTTGATATCACTTTCTGTAAATTTCATTCTTTATTACCGTAAATTGTAGTCTGCCCAGGCTGACTGTTTTTACAAACCCGAATAACAGTCATTTTGGAAACACCTGCAAGACGCGCTGTTTCATTTAATGATTTACCGTTCAATAAACGTAATGTTCTTATAAGTTCATGCTTGGCCATGTCCGGCTGTCGTCCTGCATACTTACCTTCAAGCCTGGCCTTTTCAACGCCCTCTTTCTGGCGCCGGCGACGATCCTCATAGTCTTTGCGCGCTATAGCTGCAAGCATATCGAGCATCATCCCATTTACAGCCCTTAGCATGCTACGTGTAAAGTTGTCTGAAGCGGCATTGGTAAGCGCTATATGGCTAGTTGGGAGATCTAGGCTGATAACCGATAGTTCTTTTTCAAATATCCACCGTTTAAGTGTATCCCAGTCGCCATCACTCAGGCGTGAAAGACGATCTACTTGTTCTAACAGAATCACATCACCTGACTCCATGTCGGAAAGCATTCGATTTAGCTCTGGTCGGTCAAGCGATGCTCCCGATGCGTTTTCAACGTACCAACCAGCTATACGTTGCCCATGATGAGCGGCAAATTCCTTAAGCCTGTTTTTTGCACGTAGTGCATCCTGCTCAATCGTTGACGCTCGAAGGTACGCATAAATGTACATTTTACCGCCTGTGGTAACATTTAAGTGGTATCAAAATGATGAGTAACATTTAAATGGTATCTTAGCAGCGTTTTGTTTTCTAAATGACTGGTATCATTTGGGGACACCCATTTGTTACCCAGGTTGACATAATCACTATTTGCTCTGAAAATAGACAGGCTTTCTTGTTGCTACATGCAACCAGCTAATGCTCCGGCAGTCTGAGAGGAGCGCCTTTGGGTGACTGCCAGCTAACGTTTCACCGGTCTGAGAGAAACACCTTCGGGTGACCGGAAAATCCTCGCAGCCTGAGAGAGGATACCCTCGGGTGGTAAATCCGTTTAACCTCTGGAAACGGATATCACTGCACAGTGATTGAGGCCATTTCAACTTATCAGACAGTCAGAATGTTGTTTTTTCTGACTCCCCGACGGGAAACACTTCCCGGTCGGGCAGGTGTTTCCCTTTTTTATGGAGAAACACAATGTCTGTCATTTCTTCTGCGGTTTTCCCTGAACATCTTCTTACTCAACTTCAGCAGTCTGCTGACGCAACTGTCCGGAGATTAAAATCTTTCATTTATCTGCATCGCAACAGCAGCTGGTATGTCAACGGCTCGGACAATTATGCCGTCCGTGCGCATATCACTTCTGTCAAAGACCAGGGTGTTAACGTCTTTCTTACCGTCCGTACAGGCTGCCACCGCGGCGAGTATGCTTTTCATCGCCTGCTGGTGTCCCTCCCTGAGGGAATGACAGGTCGTCGAAACGCATACCTTTATGCCTGCCGTCAGGCACAGCATCTGGCACACCTGCGCTACCGTTTTCTTTCCGGAGGGCATTCTCATGACTGAAGCACTGCACGATGTCACTTTTCGTATTCTGTCGATGTCTGAGGCCCGTCGGGATGTATGTCCCGCTCATTACAACCCCGTAAGTGGCATTTTTATCCGGGGCGAAATCCTCAGAGATAACATCTCCTGTAGCGAACAGGTTTTTGTCGCACCGCTCGGTGATTGTGATCCGGCTGACCCCGAACTTTGCGTCTGGTGTCAGTATTACGGATATTCTTCCCGGGTTAAGGCCGGCGACATACTGGATGGTGTGGCCGTCTCTGGCATAAATTTCGCTGATCCACTGTCGGTAGCTGCGTTGAAAAGCCTGCTCTTTAATCCTGAATATGTGTATCAGGAGCAATCTGATTCATATGCGCTGAACTGATCGGCTGATGAAGGCCGTGACCGTAAAATGTTGTGGACCCTGACGGGGATATCTCTCCGTCGGAGGGAGTATCCCGTTATTTACCTGAGGATATACCCATGTACGCAGACGTTTATACGCTTAAAACACCACTGGACACGCTCAGCTGGCTTTGCCTGCTTGAGAGTGAACTCCTGAGCATCAGGGCATTTCAGCGTCTCGATCTTCATACGGACCGGGATGAACCCAGTGAACTGACGTATCTGGAAGATGCCATCATTAACGCCGGCAAAGCCTATGGCTGGTTTGTCTGTTTTCTCAGGGACGGTGATATTCCGCCGCTGCCTGCCACTGCCCGAGAACTTCTCTGCACTCTGGACCGTCTCGGTAAAGAAATTAACCGACCTTTCTGGGAGCAGGCTGTGACCCGAGGGCAGAATGAGGCTTGTGGTGACAAAGCTATCGCGGCCCTCGAAATGATGTAATCAGACAGACAGAACAAACCCTGACGGGGATTTACTCCCGTCCGGGGGATAAATCCCCCTTTTTTATTTACGGAGGATTTATCAATGAGAAACCTGTCTTCTTCGCCGTCTTCCATGCCGGTTGTCTACACCATCGAGCACGTCAGCACGGTTCCGTTGCGTCACTGGCATGCTTTCGTTCTGGCCGTAACAGAAACTTTCTGGCAACTACCGGTGCGTCTGCGTCCGGGGAATACGTATCTGCCGTCGCTTAATCGCGCGGCTGACCTGTTTCCGGTTGCTGATGTTATGGCGTTCTGTGGCGACACAGGCGGCAGTGTCTGGCCGGTCAACATGACCATTGAGCGGGAGCGCAACCGTAATACGCTGAGTATCCAGGAGCTGGATTTTCAGCATCAGCCCTGCGATTTCTTTGCACGCATTGTGATGGTCCTGCTGCATAACCTGTGTCCGGACAGCTTCCGGATACATTCTTCAGACGAGGGTCGCAGCTGGGCGTTACCGTTACGCTGGATTGAACAACATCTCGGCCTGCCTGAGCAGCCGACGCTGACCGCGCCTCAGCCGGTACTGAAAACACCGGTAGGCGAGGGCGCGTTTGATTCCCTGCTGCTGCAACTGCTCTCCGGTGGTGAGCGGGTACTGAGCAACGTCGACTGGAATACGTTTACAGAGGCTGAATTTCAGCTGTATGAACTGAAGCGGGTCGCGGAAAAATCTGACTCGTTTTAAACAGTAATGACTTTAACCCCGTCGGGAGAGATGACTCCGGACGGAGCGGCTCTCCCTTTTTTACAGGAGAGCCCCATGCTTTTTTTCGACAATAAAGACCTGACGAGCGTCCTGCTGACCGCCCGCATGCAGGGAGGTCAGCTTCATCTGGCAAAGGATGAGGGGGTTTATCTTATGCCGGCCACCGGTGCCTGGCAGGGCAACGATCCGGTGCCGCGTATTGCGTATGCCGCAGGGTGTCACCCTCAGAAAAATGAGGACTGGTACGACACGGCGCGCCTGCTTGCCGGCGACGATGATTTTATTGAATCACTGACGATAAGCGACGCGGTCGCCACATCTGTACTGTCCGGCAGGATGGACCTGAGGATCCTGATTACCGACACACAGATACAGGTGCTCACCGCAGCGACTGACCGGGTGAAAGTGGCGCAGTATCGCCAGAAGGCCGATCAGCTTTTGGCGAGTGCGGTCTGTCACTTCAGTGCCTGTGTCGGGCCTGATGAACTCTGCCGCTGGCATGAAAACGCAGTGCGTCTGCTGACGCAGGCGGCCTTCATCAGCTGTAAGCGGGCGAAGCCTGAAGATCATCAAACCTTTCTGAACGCCTGTGGCAGGCTGCAGGCCAGGTTATCGCAGGTGACCCCGCAGGGGGCGCTGCGAATAACCGGACGTTAACTTACTCCGGCAGGGACTTTTCCTTCCGGAAAGGTTCCTGCCTCTTTCTGAAACGAAGGAGGTCGTATGGGACTGGATATTTTTCTCTACAGCCAGGGCCGGCAGATTGTCGCAGTACCGGCACCGTATCATCCGGTCTGTGAACTGGGCCGCGATTTTTCACTGGTTACCTGGGTGGATAAGTACGTCGGTGAGGTGGAAAACTCGACCTGTCTGGAACTGTCGCGCGAGCATATTCAGCAACTGAAAGAGAGGCTGGATTGTGCGATTGCGACATTTACAGAGGGTAATGAGGATAATCCGCTTCTTCAGCGCCGGCTGCAGTACGTTTTCACCCTGCGTGACAGGCTGGAAAGCCTGCTCAGTGATTTTGACTTTGAACATGAATACCTGTGGTTTTATGCCGCATGGTAACTGACTTCTGAATTTCCCGTCGACGGGCGTATCTCTGCGCCCGCCGGCACAGGGGTATGCCTCTGATTAAAGGTATATCTCATGAAAAAAACGACTTCACGTAAGGCGGCCCGCCGCCCGGCAAAACAGACTGATCTTTATCGTCAGATCACCGACCGCATTGTTGTCGCGCTGGAAAACGGCGTCGCGCCCTGGCGTAAGCCGTGGCGCGCGGCTGACGGCAGCGGTCTGGCCGGTCTGCCCCTGAATGCCACAACCGGACGTCACTACAGCGGTGTGAATGTCCTGCTTCTCTGGATGTCAGCGGAAGAACAGGGTTTTCGCAATAACCGCTGGCTGACTTACCGGC
>ERZ860590.1171-NODE-1171-length-14986-cov-11.456634_pt1 | contig 14986 bp, 10 predicted proteins | sample MGYA00509975_ERZ860590 | MGnify/ENA primary metagenome ERZ860590 (study PRJEB30046, sample SAMN00715250) | human gut metagenome | study: EMG produced TPA metagenomics assembly of the A metagenome-wide association study of gut microbiota in type 2... | reverse complement strand
CGCTGCAGGGGCGGTATATCACTCAGGATCCGATTGGGCTGAAGGGGGGATGGAATTTTTATCAGTATCCGTTGAATCCGGTCATAAATGTAGATCCGCAAGGTTTGGTTGATATAAATTTATACCCCGAAAGTGATCTTATCCATTCTGTAGCTGATGAGATTAATATCCCAGGCGTTTTCACAATCGGGGGGCATGGTACCCCCACATCTATTGAATCCGCAACGCGCAGTATCATGACAGCTAAAGATCTAGCATATCTAATTAAATTTGATGGGAATTATAAAGATGGGATGACAGTTTGGTTATTTTCTTGTAATACAGGTAAAGGACAAAATTCATTTGCTAGCCAATTAGCTAAAGAGTTACATACAAATGTAATAGGACCTGACACGCTATGGACGTGGTGGGGGCGAGGAACTAATGGTAAGTTAAAAATGGATACAGTGCTAACAGCACCAACGAACCTTAATTCAAATAAGGATCTAATGGCTATAACAACAAAAGACCTTGGTAATTGGATAACATATGGGCCATCTGGGCACCCCATTTCTAATATGCAAGGTACGCCAGAAAAACCCAGTGATATAAGATAGGTTGTAGATGTATGAAAGCATGCTTGTTACTATTTTTTTATTTTTCTCTTATTGGTCAATTGCATGGTGCTGATGTGAAAATAAAAGAAAACGAAAGTGTGATGGGATCTACAGCAATGACCTATGATTTAAGTGAAGAAAAGCTGATGAAACTGAAGTATAAATCACAACATGGTGATTCAGAGGCATCATTTCGACTATATCAATATTACTGCTTTACTAAAAATAATATTGATAAACAATTGCGATTCTTGGAAAGATCAGCATCTCAGGGGAATGTTACAGCGCAGTTTAATTATGGGGTCTTTTTATCAGATACAAATCCAACATTATCAGAATATTATAATTTGAATAGAGCTATTTATTGGATGGAATTCGCTGTAAATAACGGTAATATTGATGCAAAGAGCAAACTTCAAGAGCTCAAAAAGCTAAAGCGAATGGATAGAAGGAAGAATAAGGAGAATCCGTAAAAGCAATAGTTCATCAGACTGCCGCAGCAGTAGTATGATGATGAATCAGGGCTGTACTATAACTATTATCGGTAACATTAACCGCAGCAGGGGCGGTATAACACTCAGGCTCCGATTGGGCTGGAAGGTAGGTGGAATTTTTATCAGTATCCGTTGAACCCGATTTCTGGAATCGATCCCCTTGGGATTAGCCACCTGTTTATACAGCATAACTTTAGGTATGCTTTCGTGTGTTTCAGATATACCATGTGATGATAATTTTTATGATGTGCTTAGTATTCCAGTCGCTTCTGGTAATAATATGCAATGTAAAAATAATCCCCGTTGTACACATTTATAAATAGATGGCCAATACCTCAAGGCCTATGGAGTTAGAATGTTAATGACCCGGGAGCAAGCAATAGAAAACCTGACGGCATACGATTAGTACCGTCAGTTAATACAGGAACTTATAATCGCAATGGATTTTCAATACATAGTTGTTTAAACGCTTTTGGTCCGTCTTTAGGACCTCGATTCTGTTCCGAGGGTTGTATAACTGGTTTATCTAATGACATGCAAAAATTAAATGAGTTAATATTTTCAGAGCCAGATAGCACATTAACAGTTACGGACTAAAAAATATGGCAAGGTTATTAACAATTGTATTTTTTTCTCTATTTCTGCGAGTGCAGTTACTGCAAGACAATTTCAGAGAGAGTTAGATTTGGCAGACAAAGCAATATTATGGGCACTAATATCAGCCAGTACTAAAGAGGGACGAAAAGCGTGTTCACTAAGCTATTTTGCCTGTAAGGCCGCAGAGGCTGAACTCGGACTGGCATATATGGCTGCGAATGATAACAAGGAATTTCTCACATCCTTATCTAATATAATGAGGTACAAAATAGATGCTGGACTTTCCGAATCCTATACATGCTATTTATTAAGTAAGGGAAAGATCATAAGACCATATCTGAAAAATCTAAATCCACTCCAACTTGCCGCTGATTGCATTGAAACAGTAAATAAAATAAAAGATAAGAATAAAAAAATCATTGATATAAATTCAGTTAATATTTGTAGTGATGATAAAAATATAAAATTGAGAGTTAATAGTACTATTATGGCCATTGATGATTCTATAAAGTGCATCGATGAATGATAACTTAATTTTATTTAAAAATATATTAATAACTCACTCTCCAGGAGTTTTTTTAACTTAGTTTTATAATGAATACGATAATTAAAAGTGAAGAAGAAAATAGTTGTATACATATATTCCATGACCCTACATTGTGATCTATAGATTAAATATTTTTTAAATGTGACTGTCATCCTTCAGATAATAAAGCCATCATCGCAATAGATGGAAAAGCACTCCTGCTCTTTTTTGATTAGAGCCGTCGCAGGAGGAACAACTCATATCATCATTGCGATCTCGACGATGTATAGTCTCATCCTGCGGCAGAACAAGACGGATAAAAAATCCAATGAGAGCACACTCATCCAGAACTTATTAACATAATGAATATTAAAGAAAAATCATCGCAGCTAATGAAGTAATATGCAAAAATAATTAGTCCTTACAAGGAGCAAAGTTCCATAATCTCCCCCCTCCCCCTCAATGATCCAAATAAAGATAATGCATCCAGCTGGTCATTCTTAGCAGCACTTTCCGCATCACCGAAACATGGCTGAAATGGTCGGAGTAAACCGCCACCTGGGCGTAGATGCCGTCGGGTAAGGCATCGATATCATCGTTAGGGTCCAGTTCAATGGTTCCCAGCACACCGTCCGTGCCGGGCACGACCGTTAATGATTGCAATACCCCCTGCGCCTGATAAGAACCGCCTGGCACGACAGGTAAAATACTAGTCAGTTTGCCGTGAAACACCTGCCCAGGTAGCGCGTTAAACACCACTTCCGCATCATCGCCGGGTTTCAGACGTAACAGCGAGTTTTGCCGAAATTGGGCGACAATTTGCCGTTTTTGCTCGGGGATGAAGACCATCACCGGACGCAGCGGCAAGGCAGCTGCGTATGTACCTGGGCGGATCAGTACCTGAGTAACGTAGCCATTGCTCGGCGCGCGAATGACAGTCTGCTCAAGGTTATATTTTGCTTCAGTAAGTTGCGCTCTTAAGCTCACAATCTGCGATTGCTCGCCGTTAACCATACTGTCGAGCTGGCTCTGGATCTGCGCCTGCTCCGCCACCGAGCCTTTCACCAGCGCATCCTGCGCGAGGAAATTTTGCCGCGCATCGTCGATGTCACGTTCCGAGAACGGATTCACCGCCGCCTGGCTGCCTTTCAAGTAACGTTGATAATTTTTAAACAGACGGTCGCGCTCCGCTGAAACCTGGGTGGTGTTGGCCTGCGCTTCAGTGAGCTGCGCACGCAGCGTCTTTATATTATGCGTCGCCGTCATCAGGTCAGCCTGAAGTCTGTCAACTCGCGCCTGGTAACGAACCGGGTCGAGCTTAAAAAGCACCTCGCCCTTTTGAATAAGCTGATTATTCTTGTCAGTGACTTCAGTAACAATTCCCGTCACCTGTGGCGTGATAGGGATCGCTATCACTGCCTTTTGCGCGGTAAAAGTGTAAGGGTGGTTGTAGTTCATCAACAAAATCAAACCACTCACCAGAAACACGCCTCCCAGCGCCGCCGTCGCCAGCGTCCACTGATTTACCGGAATGCGGAAGATTTTAAAGACCGCCCACGCCAGCGCCACGTAAGTTAAAACAATCAATAGATCCATAATTAGATCTCCGGGAACGTGGAATAGTCAGTCTTTTTCTCGGCGGCGAGTTGATGCTCCAGCCGGGAAATTCGGTCAGAAAGTGCGGCGATTTCCGGGTCAGTCGCTTTCTCCTGCGACGCAACATGTGACTGCATACCCCAGCCACGCTCCGGTTGATAGAGCGTCGCCCAGATCCACAGAAACGGCCAGATAACATGCAGAGTAAACAGGCTCACCCAGCCCGCCGTATGAATAGCGTCGGCATGGGGATGGTTGCGCTTTTTGGCAATCAGATAAGGGATGTCATGTATCGCGATGATTCCATAAAAAATCACCAGAAAGACGAAGATCAGCACTCCCAACGCGAAATAGTTTAGAAACATATCTGCCTCGGATTCACGTTTATCAGTGTTGTTTTTGGGCTGGCAGCCAGAAGGGAGTCAGGCTGATATTTTGACAATAATCCGGGTTCGCGATTCTCGCCATAACACCAAAGAATAATTTTTAGAGGTGATGAGTTGCTTAGTTACATAACGATTGTATGACGAAGGCATAACATGCTGTAGATCACATCAGGTGAACGCCGTAAGAAAATATCTTGTGATTCAGATCACAAAGATTCAACAAACCATCAAAACAAAAATGTGACACTACTCACATTTAAATGCCATTTTTAGCGAAAATCGCCGCCTTGTTGCTTTTTTACACAAGCGTTTTGTGATGAACGTCACGTCAATTACCTCTCTACCCCCTATATTTATGTGATTGATATCACACAAAAGGCCGTCGACTGGACAGTTAACCGATTCAGTGCCAGATTTCGCAGTATCTACAAGGTCCGGCTACCTCTGCCGCCACATTAACAAAAAACCTCGGGCTTCCAGCCTGCGCGACAGCAAACATAAGAAGGGGTGTTTTTATGTCATCCGATATTAAGATCAAAGTGCAAAGCTTTGGTCGTTTCCTCAGCAACATGGTGATGCCAAATATCGGCGCGTTTATCGCGTGGGGTATCATCACCGCGTTATTTATTCCAACAGGGTGGTTACCGAACGAGACGCTGGCGAAGCTGGTCGGGCCGATGATCACTTATCTCCTGCCGCTGCTGATCGGTTATACCGGTGGTAAGCTGGTAGGCGGCGAACGTGGCGGCGTAGTCGGTGCCATCACCACCATGGGCGTTATCGTCGGCGCAGACATGCCGATGTTCCTCGGTTCTATGATTGCAGGTCCGCTGGGCGGCTGGTGCATTAAGCACTTCGACCGCTGGGTAGACGGTAAGATCAAATCCGGTTTTGAGATGCTGGTGAATAACTTCTCCGCAGGCATCATCGGGATGATCCTCGCTATTCTGGCATTCCTCGGCATTGGCCCGATTGTTGAAGCCCTGTCCAAAATGCTGGCTGCGGGCGTTAACTTCATGGTTGTCCATGACATGCTGCCGCTGGCGTCTATCTTTGTTGAACCGGCGAAAATCCTGTTCCTCAACAACGCCATTAACCACGGTATCTTCTCGCCGCTGGGTATTCAGCAGTCCCATGAACTGGGTAAATCAATCTTCTTCCTGATTGAAGCTAACCCAGGTCCAGGTATGGGCGTGCTGCTGGCGTACATGTTCTTTGGTCGTGGTAGCGCTAAACAGTCTGCGGGCGGTGCGGCAATCATCCACTTCCTGGGTGGTATCCACGAAATCTACTTCCCGTATGTGCTGATGAATCCGCGTCTGATCCTCGCAGTCATCCTCGGCGGTATGACTGGCGTGTTCACGCTGACTATCCTGGGCGGTGGTCTGGTTTCTCCGGCATCTCCGGGTTCTATCCTTGCTGTACTGGCGATGACACCAAAAGGTGCTTATTTCGCTAACATCGCGGGTGTGTGTGCGGCGATGGCTGTCTCCTTCGTTGTCTCTGCTATTTTGCTGAAAACCAGCAAAGTGAAAGAAGAAGATGATATTGAAGCAGCAACTCGTCGTATGCAGGACATGAAAGCTGAGTCTAAAGGCACATCTCCGCTGTCTGCGGGCGATGTGACTAACGACCTGAGCCACGTACGTAAAATCATCGTTGCCTGTGACGCCGGTATGGGTTCAAGTGCGATGGGCGCAGGCGTGCTGCGTAAGAAAATTCAGGATGCAGGTCTGTCACAGATTTCGGTCACTAACAGCGCGATCAACAACCTGCCGCCAGATGTGGACCTCGTCATCACTCACCGTGACCTGACCGAACGCGCTATGCGCCAGGTTCCGCAGGCACAGCATATTTCGCTGACCAACTTCCTCGACAGCGGCCTGTACACCAGCCTGACCGAACGTCTGGTTGCTGCCCAACGCCACACGGCAAACGAAGAAAAAGTAAAAGACAGCCTGAAAGACAGCTTTGACGATTCCAGTGCTAACCTGTTCAAGCTAGGCGCGGAGAACATCTTCCTCGGTCGCAAAGCGGCAACCAAAGAAGAAGCGATTCGTTTTGCTGGCGAGCAGCTGGTGAAAGGCGGTTACGTTGAGCCGGAATACGTTCAGGCGATGCTGGATCGTGAAAAACTGACCCCGACTTATCTGGGTGAGTCTATCGCGGTGCCACACGGTACGGTTGAAGCGAAAGATCGCGTACTGAAAACGGGCGTGGTGTTCTGCCAGTACCCGGAAGGCGTGCGCTTCGGTGAAGAAGAAGATGACATTGCCCGTCTGGTGATTGGTATTGCAGCCCGTAACAACGAGCACATTCAGGTTATCACCAGCCTGACCAATGCACTGGATGATGAGTCCGTCATCGAGCGTCTGGCACACACCACCAGCGTGGATGAAGTGCTGGAACTGCTGGCAGGTCGTAAGTAATCCAATCCCACCCTCTCCACATGGAGAAGGTGGGGTTAATTGCCTGATGCGCTACGCTTATCAGGCCTACAGGATGCATCACAATTTGTTGAATTTGCACGTTCTTGTAGGCCGGATAAGGCGCTTACGCCGCATCCGGCGCGGCCCCTCTCCTCACGGAGAGGGTTTGGGTGAGGGAAAAGCCTCACCCCAGCCCTCTCGGGTAAAAACATTGATGAAGGTTAATACTATGAAAGCATTACATTTTGGCGCAGGTAATATCGGTCGTGGCTTTATCGGTAAACTGCTGGCAGACGCGGGTATCCAACTGACGTTTGCCGATGTCAATCAGGTGGTACTTGATGCCCTGAATGCCCGTCATAGCTATCAGGTTCATGTGGTTGGTGAAACCGAGCAGGTAGATACCGTTTCCGGCGTCAATGCTGTCAGCAGCATTGGTGATGATGTCGTTGATCTGATTGCTCAGGTCGATTTAGTCACTACCGCCGTTGGCCCGGTTGTGCTGGAACGTATTGCTCCGGCTATCGCCAAAGGGCTGGTGAAACGTAAAGAACAAGGTAATGAATCCCCGCTGAACATCATCGCCTGTGAAAACATGGTACGCGGTACCACGCAGCTGAAAGGCCATGTGATGAACGCCCTGCCGGAAGACGCCAAAGCGTGGGTAGAAGAACACGTTGGCTTTGTCGATTCCGCCGTTGACCGCATCGTACCGCCTTCGGCTTCGGCAACTAACGATCCGCTGGAAGTGACGGTAGAAACTTTCAGCGAATGGATTGTCGATAAAACGCAGTTCAAAGGCGCACTGCCGAACATCCCAGGCATGGAGTTAACCGACAACCTGATGGCATTTGTCGAACGTAAACTCTTCACCCTGAACACGGGTCATGCTATAACCGCGTACCTCGGAAAACTGGCCGGTCATCAGACCATTCGTGACGCTATTCTCGACGAGAAAATCCGCGCGGTGGTAAAAGGTGCGATGGAAGAAAGTGGTGCGGTACTGATCAAGCGCTACGGCTTTGACGCAGACAAACATGCGGCGTACATCCAGAAAATCCTCGGTCGTTTTGAGAACCCGTATCTGAAAGATGATGTAGAGCGCGTAGGCCGTCAGCCGCTGCGTAAACTGAGTGCTGGCGACCGTCTGATCAAGCCACTGCTCGGTACGCTGGAATACAGCCTTCCGCACAAGAATCTGATTCAGGGGATTGCTGGTGCAATGCACTTCCGCAGTGAAGATGATCCGCAGGCTCAGGAACTGGCAGCACTGATCGCTGACAAAGGTCCGCAGGCGGCGCTGGCACAGATTTCCGGTCTTGATGCCAACAGCGAGGTTGTATCCGAGGCGGTAACCGCTTATAAAGCAATGCAATAATGGTGGACCAGGCGCAGGACACCCTGCGCCCGAATAACAGATTGTCAGATATGCAGGCAACAATGGAACAAACCCAGGCCTTTGAAAACCGTGTGCTTGAGCGTCTGAATGCTGGCAAAACCGTGCGAAGCTTTCTGATCACCGCCGTCGAGCTCCTGACCGAGGCGGTAAATCTTCTGGTGCTTCAGGTATTCCGCAAAGACGATTACGCGGTGAAGTATGCTGTAGAACCGTTACTCGACGGCGATGGTCCGCTGGGCGATCTTTCTGTGCGTTTAAAACTCATTTACGGGTTGGGCGTCATTAACCGCCAGGAATACGAAGATGCGGAACTGCTGATGGCATTGCGTGAAGAACTAAATCACGACGGCAACGAGTACGCCTTTACCGACGACGAGATCCTTGGACCCTTTGGTGAACTGCACTGCGTGGCGGCGTTACCACCGCCGCCACAGTTTGAACCAGCAGACTCCAGTTTGTATGCAATGCAAATTCAGCGCTATCAACAGGCTGTGCGATCAACAATGGTCCTTTCACTGACTGAGCTGATTTCCAGAATCAGCTTAAAAAAAGCCTTTCAAAAGTAAGCAACGTCTGCTTACTGCCCCTCTACCTGCTTCGGCCGATAAAGCCGACGATAATACTCCAGACGTTGTAGATATAACGGCACGCTTTCATCGGGTATTCCGGACGGAATCGCGTTACGGGGAGGAAGTTTTTTCAGATACTCCCGGAACGCCTGGCTTGATGCCATGAAATCTACGGCTTTATCGATAAGAAGCGGAACGTTTTCACCTAATTTGCCCATGATGATATCTCCGTATTACCCCGCGCCGGGAATGCGCGGCCGCCAATTTTAGTTTAGGTTCCCGGTAAAGATGACATTAAGGAAAACGTGCTGAATCCTCAATAATCATCCGCTGCTGTTTATTATCTTTTTTCTATAGATTTCTTAATTAATCAACGAATTGCGTAGTTTTTGAGCATGTTAATGATTACGTTGCAGAACTATTACAATGTCATCAGTTGTGAACAAAGCACCTGGTCGCGCATACTAGGGGCTATAAATTTATCTTTATCAGAAGCCATCACATGAAAGAAGTCGAAAAAAACGAAATCAAACGTCTCAGCGATCGCCTGGACGCCATCCGCCACCAGCAGGCCGATCTGTCGCTGGTTGAAGCCGCAGACAAATATGCCGAGCTGGAAAAAGAGAAAGCCACGCTGGAAGCAGAAATTGCTCGCCTGCGTGAGGTTCATAGCCAAAAACTGAGTAAAGAAGCACAGAAGCTGATGAAGATGCCGTTTCAGCGCGCAATTACCAAAAAAGAGCAGGCTGATATGGGCAAGCTGAAGAAAAGTGTTCGCGGACTGGTGGTTGTGCACCCAATGACCGCGCTGGGCCGTGAAATGGGCCTGCAGGAGATGACTGGATTCTCTAAGACTGCGTTTTAAGCGCCTCAGACGACTGGTTCGATCATATCAACCCGCATCTGGCTTGCCTTAGCTGGTCAATGCGGGGACTCTCCTGTCTACTCGCCTAATTACCAAACAATTCACTCCATTTACGTCGATTTACCGCTGGTTGATATTCTGAAAATGCATCTTTACCGAAATAACCACCTATAAACAATAAAAATATATAGAAGATATCATTTATTAATTAACAAGCATTTACGTCTCTTTTTTTCGGATTTAATTGTGAAATTTTAATCATCATATTCATACAATAAATTATCTGTAAATTTTTTCCCAGACATGGTTTCTTTCATATTTGACATTTATTAATAATCATCATTAGAATCCACGAAAAATATTATATTCATACAAACACAGACATCTTTTGAAACGAATGATACATTTTTATGATGAATGCTTAAAACAATATTTAATCGACACACATCACTGTCATTAATGTAAAGCAACATAGATCACCAATAATACAATGGACAACTCTACCGGCATTGATCGCTGGTCGGAGGAAATAAGGATTTTTACATGAACTTGAAGAAGATTTTTTTCAGTGCTGTCACTGTTTCAGTTCTCTGCGCATTAACGGGATGTGACTACATTGAAGAAGGCAAGCCAGAAAGTAGTTTATTGAAACAACAAGAAGAACATAACAATAAAATTGATCTACTTGAAAAACAACAAGCACAGCTAAAGAGTCAACTCGAAACTATTCAAAAACAACAAACTGGCATAATAAACAGCACAAAGACTTTAACTCACGTAATTAAATCCGTTAAAGATCAACAAAACACTTTTATTTTTACCGAGTTTAACCCAGCAAAAACGAAGTATTTCATCCTGAACAATGGTTCGGTGGCTTTAGCGGGTCGAGTGTTATCCATTGACGCCACAGAGAATGGCAGTGTTATTCATATTTCACTGGTCAACTTATTAAGTACACCTATCTCAAATATTGGTTTTAATGCGACATGGGGTGGTGAAAAACCTGTCGATGCCAAAGAGTTTGCCCGGTGGCAACAATTACTTTTCAACACATCAATGACATCCACATTGAAATTATTACCAGGTCAATGGCAAGACATTAATTTGACCCTGAAGGGTGTATCGCCCAATAACCTGGGATATCTGAAGTTAGCCATCAACATGGAAAATATTCAGTTCGACAATCTTCCCTCTGCTGAAAATCGGCAGAAAAGAAGCAAAAAATAAATGCAGTTAGTACGCTTATAACAAGGAATAGCGAGCATCATTAATGAACAAAATATTTAAAGTTATCTGGAACCCTGCCACAGGGAATTATACTGTTACCAGCGAAACGGCAAAAAGCCGTGGCAAGAAATCTGGGCGCAGTAAGCTGTTAATTTCTGCGCTGGTTGCGGGTGGAATGTTGTCGTCGTTTGGGGCATTGGCGAATGCCGGGAATGACAACGGTCAGGGTGTTGATTACGGTAGTGGATCAGCTGGCGACGGCTGGGTTGCTATAGGCAAAGGGGCGAAAGCAAATACTTTTATGAACACCAGTGGTTCCAGTACTGCTGTGGGTTATGACGCTATAGCTGAAGGCCAATATAGCTCTGCCATCGGGTCAAAAACCCATGCGATTGGCGGTGCATCAATGGCCTTTGGGGTTAGTGCAATATCAGAAGGCGATAGAAGTATAGCACTGGGTGCCTCTTCGTATTCATTGGGCTAATACTCAATGGCCCTCGGCCGTTATTCAAAAGCATTGGGTAAATTGTCTATTGCTATGGGGGACTCTTCCAAAGCGGAAGGAGCAAACGCCATTGCCCTGGGAAATGCCACTAAAGCTACTGAGATTATGAGTATTGCTCTTGGCGACACCGCCAATGCGTCAAAAGCGTATTCAATGGCGCTGGGAGCAAGTAGCGTCGCATCTGAAGAAAACGCAATTGCCCTGGGGCGTAGCAGTGTAGCTAGCGGTACTGACAGCCTCGCATTTGGCAGACAATCACTTGCCAGCGCAGCGAACGCTATTGCGATAGGTGCTGAGACCGAAGCCGCTGAAAATGCAACTGCTATTGGCAATAATGCGAAGGCAAAAGGGACTAATAGCATGGCAATGGGGTTCGGAAGCCTTGCCGATAAAGTCAATACTATCGCATTAGGAAATGGCAGCCAGGCTCTGGCAGATAATGCAATCGCCATAGGCCAGGGCAACAAAGCTGATGGCGTGGATGCCATCGCTCTGGGTAATGGTAGCCAGTCGAGAGGCTTAAACACCATTGCCTTAGGCACAGCCAGTAATGCAACTGGTGATAAGAGTCTTGCGCTTGGTAGTAATAGCAGTGCCAACGGTATTAACTCTGTCGCACTGGGCGCAGATTCCATTGCGGATTTAGACAATACCGTCTCTGTCGGCAATAGTTCATTAAAACGCAAGATCGTTAATGTGAAAAATGGCGCGATCAAGTCTGACAGTTACGATGCCATTAATGGTTCACAGCTTTATGCCATTAGCGACTCGGTAGCAAAAAGGCTTGGAGGAGGGGCTGCAGTAGATGTTGATGACGGTACTGTTACAGCACCAACCTACAATTTAAAAAATGGTAGCAAAAATAACGTAGGGGCTGCGCTCGCTGTACTTGATGAAAACACCCTGCAATGGGACCAAACCAAAGGCAAATACAGCGCTGCTCATGGTACTAGTAGCCCAACTGCCAGCGTAATCACCGATGTTGCGGATGGCACGATTTCAGCCTCCAGTAAGGATGCGGTTAACGGTTCCCAACTGAAAGCTACCAATGACGATGTCGAAGCCAACACCGCCAATATCGCTACTAATACCAGCAACATTGCCACGAATACGGCAAATATTGCCACCAATACCACCAATATCACCAACCTGACGGATTCCGTTGGTGACCTTCAGGCTGATGCCCTGCTCTGGAACGAAACTAAAAAGGCATTCAGTGCAGCTCACGGCCAGGATACCACCAGCAAAATCACCAACGTTAAAGATGCCGACCTGACGGCTGACAGCACTGATGCTGTTAACGGCTCTCAGCTGAAAACCACCAACGATGCTGTGGCGACGAATACCACCAATATCGCCAATAACACTTCCAATATTGCCACTAACACCACCAACATCTCTAACCTGACTGAGACGGTGACTAATCTTGGTGAGGATGCGCTGAAATGGGATAAGGACAATGGTGTCTTCACTGCAGCTCATGGCAACAATACCGCCAGCAAAATCACCAATATCCTGGACGGCACAGTCACTGCAACCAGTTCCGATGCCATTAACGGTAGCCAGCTTTATGACTTAAGCAGCAATATCGCCACCTACTTCGGCGGCAATGCTTCTGTGAATACTGACGGTGTGTTTACCGGTCCAACCTACAAAATCGGTGAAACAAATTATTATAACGTCGGCGATGCACTGGCAGCGATTAACTCCTCATTTAGCACGTCTCTCGGCGATGCTCTGCTTTGGGATGCCACCGCAGGTAAATTCAGTGCCAAACACGGTACTAATGGTGACGCAAGCGTGATCACTGATGTCGCAGATGGTGAAATTTCAGACTCCAGTTCTGACGCAGTAAACGGCTCACAACTCCACGGCGTGAGCAGTTATGTTGTTGATGCGCTGGGGGGTGGTGCCGAAGTCAATGCAGACGGCACCATCACTGCGCCGACGTACACCATTGCTAATGCTGATTACGATAATGTCGGTGATGCCCTGAATGCTATCGATACCACTCTTGACGACGATTAACTCCTCATTTAGCACGTCTCTCGGCGATGCTCTGCTCTGGGATGCGGACGCCGGTGAAAATGGTGCATTTAGCGCCGCTCACGGAAAAGATAAAACTGCCAGTGTAATCACTAACGTCGCTAACGGTGCAATCTCTGCTGCCAGCAGCGACGCGATTAACGGCTCACAACTCTATACCACCAATAAGTACATCGCTGATGCGCTGGGTGGTGACGCAGAAGTCAACGCTGACGGCACCATCACCGCACCGACTTACACCATTGCGAACGCCGAGTACAACAACGTCGGTGACGCCCTGGATGCGCTTGATGATAACGCCCTGCTGTGGGATGAGACTGCCAATGGCGGTGCTGGAGCCTACAATGCCAGCCATGACGGTAAAGCCAGCATCATCACTAATGTCGCTAATGGCAGTATTAGTGAGGACAGTACCGATGCAGTGAACGGTTCTCAGTTGAATGCGACGAATATGATGATTGAGCAGAACACCCAAATTATCAATCAGCTCGCTGGTAACACCGACGCAACCTATATCCAAGAAAACGGTGCGGGTATTAACTATGTGCGTACTAACGACGACGGCTTAGCGTTCAACGACGCCAGCGCACAGGGTGTTGGCGCTACAGCTATAGGTTATAACTCTGTCGCCAAAGGCGATAGCAGCGTAGCTATTGGTCAGGGCAGCTACAGCGACGTTGATACGGGTATCGCCCTGGGTAGCAGCTCTGTTTCCATCCGAGTGATTGCCAAAGGCTCCCGTGACACCAGCATAACGGAAAATGGCGTTGTTATTGGTTACGACACCACGGATGGCGAACTGCTCGGTGCATTGTCTATCGGTGATGACGGTAAATATCGTCAAATCATCAACGTAGCCGATGGTTCCGAAGCCCATGACGCCGTTACGGTTCGTCAATTGCAGAATGCGATTGGTGCGGTCGCAACCACGCCGACTAAATACTTCCACGCTAATTCAACGGAAGAAGATTCACTGGCAGTGGGAACTGACTCGCTGGCAATGGGTGCGAAAACCATCGTGAATGGCGATAAAGGTATTGGTATCGGTTATGGTGCCTACGTGGACGCGAATGCACTTAACGGCATTGCCATTGGTAGCAATGCGCAAGTCATTCATGTCAACAGTATTGCGATAGGTAATGGTTCTACGACCACTCGTGGCGCTCAAACCAATTATACCGCCTACAACATGGACGCACCGCAGAACTCTGTCGGTGAATTCTCAGTCGGTAGTGCGGATGGTCAACGTCAGATCACTAACGTCGCAGCAGGTTCGGCTGATACCGATGCGGTCAACGTGGGTCAGTTGAAAGTAACGGATGCGCAGGTTTCCCAGAATACCCAGAGCATTACTAACCTGGATAATCGGGTAACGAATCTTGATTCACGCGTCACCAATATCGAAAACGGTATTGGCGATATCGTCACCACCGGTAGCACCAAGTACTTCAAGACCAATACCGATGGTGTAGATGCCAGCGCGCAGGGTAAAGATAGCGTCGCGATTGGTTCCGGCTCCATTGCTGCCGCTGACAACAGCGTCGCTCTGGGTACAGGGTCTGTGGCAACCGAAGAAAATACGATCTCTGTAGGTTCCTCTACTAATCAACGTCGTATCACCAACGTAGCTGCAGGTAAAAATGCTACCGATGCTGTTAACGTGGCACAGTTGAAGTCTTCCGAAGCTGGCGGTGTACGTTACGACACCAAAGCTGATGGTTCTATCGACTATAGCAATATCACCCTCGGTG
>ERZ860590.1167-NODE-1167-length-15045-cov-9.583856_pt1 | contig 15045 bp, 18 predicted proteins | sample MGYA00509975_ERZ860590 | MGnify/ENA primary metagenome ERZ860590 (study PRJEB30046, sample SAMN00715250) | human gut metagenome | study: EMG produced TPA metagenomics assembly of the A metagenome-wide association study of gut microbiota in type 2... | reverse complement strand
CGCCGGACCACCGTTCCGCCGACCAGACTCTGCAGATCTTCCGCCATCCCGGTGACCATACCGTACAGGTTAGAAACCGTCAGCGTGGGGCGCGTACTGGTGCCTTTGCCATTCAGTTCAAAACCGCTCCCCTGAATGGGATACGGCTGATACTGTCGCCCCTGCCAGGTGACCGGCTCACCTTTTTCGTTCTGCTCATTACAGAAAAAATAACGTTCTCCACCGACCTCTGTCAGGTCGATTTCCCAGAGCACCACGCTGGCCGACTGCTCCGCACGGGTGCATTCATTCAGTGTTTCCTGCCGGATATCCTGCATCAGTTCACCACCTGTTCAAACTCTGCGCTGAACTCAACACGCAGCATACTGACCCGCGACGACCATTTTGCGCAGATCACCTTTATCTGCCGCCACTCATAAGGCGGCGTCCACAGAAAGGCTTTCCAGCCCCCGTGCTCTTCCAGAAACGACTCCAGTACCGTGGCCTCCTCACGGGGGACAGAAAGCGTCACGCTGTACGTTTTCAGGTTGGCATTCAGCCCGGCAGGCGCTCGCTGAGAATAGCCATCACCAAAGCGCACCTTTCTTACAGAAGGGACCGAAGCCACATCCATACCGGGTTTCACTTTCCAGCGGAAGGTCTTCATCGTCCACCTCCGGAGAACAGGCCACCATCACGCATCTGTGTCTGAATTTCATCACGGGCACCCTTGCGGGCCATGTCATACACCGCCTTCAGAGCAGCCGGACCTATCTGCCCGTTCGTGCCGTCGTTGTTAATCACCACATGGTTATTCTGCTCAAACGTCCCGGACGCCTGCGACCGGCTGTCTGCCATGCTGCCCGGTGTACCGACATAACCGCCGGTGGCATAGCCGCGCATCAGCCGGTAAAGATTCCCCACGCCAATCCGGCTGGTTGCCTCCTTCGTGAAGACAAACTCACCACGGTGAACAATCCCCGCTGGCTCATATTTGCCGCCGGTTCCCGTAAATCCTCCGGTTGCAAAATGGAATTTCGCCGCAGCGGCCTGAATGGCTGTACCGCCTGACGCGGATGCGCCGCCACCAACAGCCCCGCCAATGGCGCTGCCGATACTCCCGACAATCCCCACCATTGCCTGCTTAAGCAGAATTTCTGTCATCATGGACAGCACGGAACGGGTGAAGCTGCGCCAGTTCTGCTCACTGCCGGTCAGCATCGCTGCCATATTCTGTGCAATACCATCAAAGGTCTGCGTGGCTGCACTTTTTACCTGCGACATACTGTCCGTGGCGCTCTCTTCCCACTCACTCCAGCCGGACTTCAGGCCTGCCATCCAGCTCCCGCGAAGCTGGTCTTCAGCCGCCCAGGTCTTTTTCTGCTCTGACATGACGTTATTCAGCGCCAGCGGATTATCGCCATACTGTTCCTTCAGGCGCTGTTCCGTGGCTTCCCGTTCTGCCTGCCGGTCAGTCAGCCCCCGGCTTTTCGCATCAATGGCGGCCCGTTTTGCCCGTTGCTGCTGTGCGAATTTATCCGCCTGCTGCGCCAGCGCGTTCAGGCGCTCCTGATACGTAACCTTGTCGCCAAGTGCAGCCAGCTGGCGTTTGTACTCCAGCGTCTCATCTTTATGCGCCAGCAGGGATTTCTCCTGTGCGGATAGCTGGCGACGTTGTGCCGCCTCCTCCAGTACCGCGAACTGACTTTCTGCCTTCCACAAATCCCGGCGCTGCTGGCTGATTTTCTCATTTGCTCCGGCATGCTTCTCCAGCGTCCGGAGTTCTGCCTGAAGCGTCAGCAGGGCAGCATGAGCACTGTCTTCCTGACGATCGCCCGCAGACACCTTCACGCCGGACTGTTTCGGCTTTTTCAGCGTCGCTTCATAATCCTTTTTCGCCGCCGCCATCAGCGTGTTGTAATCCGCCTGCAGGATTTTCCCGTCTTTCAGTGCCTTGTTCAGTTCTTCCTGACGGGCGGTATATTTCTCCAGCGGCGTCTGCAGCCGTTCGTAAGCCTTCTGCGCCTCTTCGGTATATTTCAGCCGTGATGCCTCAGACTCGGCCCAGTCCTTTGCTGCCATCTCTCTGGCCTTTTCAAGATCGGCCTGCAACGTGGCGGCTGAAAGCCCAAGTTGCGCATTCGCTCTGTCCTCCCATGCTCCCCGGAGATTGGCAAGAAATGCTGAGGTTTTACCGCGCCGGTGGCTCCGGCTCTGATACCACTGCCATTTTTTGTCCGCCTCATCAAAAGCCTTTTCTGCTTTCTCCAGCATTCCCTGGGCAGTGTCCGGGCGACCAATATCCAGCACCGAATCCCACATGGATTTGAATGCCCGTGCTGTCCTGTCTGCCCAGGTCTCCAGCGTGCCCATGTTCTCTTTCAGGCGGCGGGTCTGGTCATCAAACCCTTTCGTTGCGGCCTCGTTCGCCGCCTGCAATGCCCCGGCTTCATCTCCGGAACGCTGCAACTGAGCAACATACGCAATCTGCTCCGCCGTCACGTTATGGAACTGACGTGCCATCGCTGTCAGTCCCGACGTCGGGTCTGTGGTCAGCTTCCCGAAGGCTTCAGCGACCTTGTCCACCTCCACGCCGGATGCAGAGGAGAAACGCGCCACACTCTGGCTGATCGCCTCAAACTGCTCACCACCACGCACACCGGCATTCACCAGCGCCGTCAGTGACTCGCTGGTCTGGTTAAACGTCAGCCCTGCCGCCTGCCCGGCTCTGGACAGGGCCAGAATACGATCTGCCGTCAGTCCCGCCTGATTGCCGGAAAGGACCAGCGTTTTGTTGAAATCGGACAGGGTTGAGTTGCCCTGATACCAGGCATACGCCAGCGCACCGGTCGCCACCGCCAGCGAGGTGGCCCCCACCATCGGCAGGGTGATCGCACCGGCAAGCCCCCTGAACATGGGGATCATCCCGCCGAAGGAGTCCTTAACCTGACCACCCTGTTGCAGCAGGATCAGCCACGGACTTTGCCCGCCTGCAAGCTGCGTGGCCACGTCGGTGAACTGTGCAGGCAGCATACGCATGGCGGCTTTATACTGCCCGACGGAAATCCCCGCTTTCTGTGCAGCCAGCGCCTGTCGGCTCAGCGACTGTTCAACGACTGCCGCTGTTTTTTTCGCATCAGTTTCCGTACCGGAAAAATGACGCCTGACTCTGGCCATCTGCTCGTCAAATCTGGCCGCATCCAGACTTAAATCAACGACCAGATCGCCTACCGGTTCAGCCATACCGGACTCCTCCTGCGATCCCTTCTGATACTGTCATCAGCATTACGTCATCCTCCGTCATGTCCGCCACATCCGGGGAAGCGGGGATAACTTCATTCCCGTCCGGGCCAAAACGAACGCCTCCGGCAAGCCCTGCCGCTTTCTGCATCAGCACATCATCTTCAGGCTCTTCGTCAGCCTCGCGCCGGTTCAGCAGACTGAAATCCAGCGGATGCATATCCGGATCGCTGAAAAACAGGCTGAGCACGGTGTACGTCAGCCCGGAAAAGTGCATATCCAGCAGAACATCATGAAAATAATGGGTACTGTAAAAGCGGTGCCAGTCGGCATACTCCGTGGATGACATCCCGGCAAGCATGGCACGCCAGTCGGGTCGCCCCATCTCACGCGCCAGTTTCAGGGCAAAACTCAGCTCACCGTCGAACACTTTCCCGCAGAAACAGGCTCTGCAGGCCCGGCGTCCTCTGTCTGTTCAGGGGTATTATTCACAACAAACTCATACATACCGGACAGCCGGTACACCACGTTTTCAGCATGAGAAATTGCCTCCGTGGGCCAGGTGGTAAGCACTTCCTGCTCAATCTGTTTAACGGCTTCATTCATGGACGGCATCTGCGTCTTCTGCGGATGGTTATGCCACAGGGACATCGCCACCAGAAACGCGCCGGTTCTGATGGCGTCTTCCACAGTAAACTTCCGGTTGCTGTCTGACTCCGCCTGTTCTGCCTGCCGTTTCATCAGGGCGAGATGCTCAATACGCTGCAGGGCTGACAGTTCAGAAAGCGTGACGGTCACACCGTTATGTTCAAATGATTCGGTTTTCAGGAACATCGCTGACTCTCCGGATTAACTGGCGGTGACGTTGATTTCTGCAACCGCAGCAAGTTCACCATTACCGGATACGACCGGAATGTTGACCTTGCCTGCAGCAACACCTTTCACGGTGATGGTCATACCACTGACCGACACGGTGGCTTTTGTTTTATCCGCTGACACCGCACGGAAGCTCTTGTCGGTTGCGCCTTCCGGCTGGAATGCCACGGTCAGCGTGGTGCTCTTCCCTTTCACTACGGAAGCGCTGGCTGGCGTCACGGTCATACCGGTTGCCGCTGTTACCGTGCTGCGATCTTCTGCCATCGACGGACGTCCTACGTTGGTGACTTTCACCGTGCGGGTGATCACGTCCTTCGCCGTCACAGCCTTACCGATACTGCTGACCCAGCCGCGGAACACATCGACCGTGCCGTTCGGGAAGCGGATTTTATAGGCACGGGTATCACCTTCATTAAACCACGCCAGCAGCGCCTGCTGCCCCTGCTCTCCGGGCATCCACGCCAGCGTGAAGCTGGTATCTCCGGCAGATTTCTGCCCCTGTCCGGTCGCGGTCCAGTCCGCATCTTCATCATCAAGATAACTGTCGTCATAGGACTCAGCGGTCAGTTCGCCGGGCGTCAGGTCTTTAACCTTTGCCAGACGCGACCAGTCATTGTCTGAAAGCGGGTTTGCATAAGGGTCGCCGCTCCCGTTATAAACCCACAGTGTGGTCCCGGCCCCTTTCACCGGTGCCAGAGGATTTGGTACAGGCATATCGTCCTCACATTTCATAGGTAATGACATAAGTCAGATCGGCTGAACTCCACAGGCCCGCATCATCGTCGCGCCGGTAGTCATAGCCACTGGCCACCATACTGGTGATCAAATCTGACAGTGCCGGGATATCGCTCATCACCGGATAAATCCGGGACTCCATCCACGAATCCAGCTCTGAATCCGGCACCTGAGCAGGCAGGAAAACTTCAATATGCAGCTCCGCCTGCCAGGTATCGCTGTCCAGCTCTTCGCCCGTGTATTCAGCGCCGGTGAGATAAACGGCAATTGCCGGAAAATCTTCCTCATCAAAAACAGCGGGGCGACCATCAAAAAGCGTCGCCCCGGTGTCATGCTTCTCCAGTGCATCCAGTACGGCTGCACGGAGTTCAGTATGTTTCATCGCTTTATTACCATCCTCAGTTGATGCTGCAGCGCATAGCCCAGCTCTTTCGGAAGACGTTCACGCCGTATCCGCTCAATATTTTGTTTAAACGCCGTGGTCAGCGGCACCGCCATCGGGATTTTCACCACATCAATGGGGTAACGGTTTTTCCCGGCCACACGCTGCATGACATGCCAGCGGCCATTTTTCAGTTGCTGAATAAACGCGCCGGGAATACGACGGTTTCCCACCACAAGCACGCTGCCGCCACCTTTCAGGGATGAACGCTGCCCCTTTTTACGACGTCTGCGGCGGGAAAGGACAACCCGCGCGTTACCCAGCTTGATTACGGGCAAATCCCCCCGGTTAACCCTGATCCTGGCCTGCGGATTTTTGACCGTGGCCCTTTTCAGCCTGGCCCTTTCCTTTACCAGTTTCCGGCGTACCTTTGTCTCACGGGCAACCTGTGACGCAGACTGCGATATCGCGGATGACGCAACGCGGTTAATGGCCATTGCGGCGGCACCAGGCACCGCCGTTTTGCTGATACGGCTGAGGTTTTCAATGGCCTGCTCAAGACCTTTTATGGCCATACATCCCCCTTTCAGCGGCGACGGTTAACGGCAGGCGGTACGCCCCGCCCAAGCCAGAGATGACAGCTTCCACCATCATCCGGCGAAACCCGGTCTATCCAGAAGTTTTCCTCACCGATGGTCAGCGTGTCTCCACGCCGCAGCTGCCGCACATCATCAGTCCGGACAAACAGGGACGGGCTGGAGCCTTCAACGCGCACGCCCTGTCCGGCATAGCTGATATTTTCAGGGTCATCAAAAACACCACGTATTACTGCGCCGGACTGCTCACCGGATGTCATGGTGGCTGACGTTCCCATGTACCCGCGTATCGTTTCATCGGCGCGGACAATGGCAGCATCGAACAGGTTATCGAAATCAGCCACAGCGCCTCCCGTTATTGCATTCTGGCCAGGCCGCGCTCTGTCATTTCGGCTGCCACACCGGCAGAGACACGAAACGCCGTTCCCGGCAGCACAAATGCCACAGGTTCATCCCGCGTGGCGTGAAGTGCATCGGTATGCAGCGTCACCAGTGCCACAACCGTGACCAGAGCAGCCGTATCAGTCACGGTATCCGTCTGTGCTGATACCACCTCATTTTCATGTCCGGTCAGCGCATTTTCCGGGCTGACAGACGAGTCCTGACCGGCTCCGTCATCCGTGTCATCAAGCTCCTCTTCCAGCTCTGCCACACGGAGCGCCAGTTCTTCTTTCGTCCCCGTCAGGCTGACATCACGGTTCAGTTGCTCACCCAGCGACCGGAGACGGGCAATCAGTTCATCTTTCGTCATGGACTCCTCCACAGAGAGAAAATGGCCCCTAAGGGCCATGATTACGCCAGTTGAACGGACACGAACTCATCAGGATCAGCCAGCAGCATCAGCGGTGCTGACTGAATCATGGTGAACTCTCGCGCCGGATCGCCGGATGTCTTCCAGTTTTTCGGATAACGGGGAGACGCATTAATACCCTCACTCAATGCATCCGCATCCTGAATACAGCCATAGGTGCGCAGACCGCGTGCATGAGTGTTACCCAGCACCATCGTGTTGTCCGGCAGGAAGTTCTTTTTGACGCCGTTTTCCACGTACTGTCCGGAATACACGACGATGGCCACATCGCCATACATTCCCTTATAAGACACCGCTTTGCCCAGGTCTCTTACCGCTGTCTCCAGTTCGGAATGAGAGCCGCGACGGGTATCCAGCTTCTCCCTGACGGCTTTGAAGGAACGGAACAGCGCCCAGCCTTTCGGGTCAAACACGATGATATTCACCACGCCGCTGGCGTTCAGCGCGTAGGCTTCGATATCGTCGGTCGGGTCATACGTGGACTTGTCACGCTTGCTCCACTCCGTGCCGCCGGACTGCGTGATGTTGTTCGCCGCACTGCGGCCCATATCCACCTCAACCGGATCGAAGGCTTCACCGGTCATGGTGTATTTGCCCTTGAGCACGGCAGAAACTGCCTGCATCTCTTCGACCTGAGCAATGGCCAGCTCTTCGTCACGCATGTTCTGCATGATGATGCGACGGCGGCGGTAAGCCGGGTCCGCCAGATTCTGCGGATCTTCATCCGGCAGGCGACGCAGGGTCATCTGCGGATTCACTTCATGCTTGGGTTTGACATATCCCGGCGTAAATTCAGAGGTGGAGCCGCCACGGGAACGGATAACCTCACCGGAAACAATCGGCGAAACGTACAGCGCCATGTTTACCAGTCCCGGAATTTGTGAGAGATAGACTTTCTCCGTAGTGAAGGGATAGCTCTCACGGAAAAAGAGACGCAGAAACAACGGATCAAACTTAAATTTCTGCTCATTTGCCGCCAGCAGCTGGGCGGTTGTGTACATCGACATAAAAAAATCCCGTAAAAAAAGCCGCACAGGCGGCCTTTAGTGATGAAGGGTAAAGTTAAACGATGCTGATTGCCGTTCCGGCAAACGCGGTCCGTTTTTTCGTCTCGTCGCTGGCAGCCTCCGGCCAGAGCACATCCTCATAACGGAACGCGCCGGACTTGTAGAACGTCAGTGTGGTGCTGGTCTGGTCAGCAGCAACTGCAAGAATGCCAACGGCAGCACCGTCGGTGGTGCCATCCCACGCAACCAGCTTACGGGTGGAGGTGTCCAGCATCAGCGGGGTCATTGCAGGCGCTTTCGCACTCAATCCGCCGGGCGCGGTTGCGGTATGAGCCGGGTCACTGTTGCCCAGCGGCTGGTAATGGGTAAAGGTTTCTTTGCTCGTCATAAACATCCCTTACACTGGTGTGTTCAGCAAATCGTTAACGGCATCAGATGCCGGGTTACCTGCAGCCAGCGGTGCCGGTGCCCCCTGCATCAGACGATCCAGCGCAGTGTCACTGCGCGCCTGTGCACTCTGTGGTGCTGCGGCCAGAATGCGGCGGGCCGTTTCCACGGTCATACCGGGGGTTTCTGCCAGCACGCGGGCCTGTTCTTCGCGTCCGTGAGCCTCCTCACAGTTGAGGATCCCCATAATGCGGCTGTTTTCTGCCGCAACCGCAGCGGTGATCTGCGCGTTCACGTCCGGCTGCGCCGCGCTGGCGTTTTCGCCCTCCGTCGCTGGCACCACGTCAGTAACGTCAGCCTGCGAAGCAGTGGCTGAAACAGTTGTTGATTGAGTCTCTTTGGTCATTCGCCCTCCTGAGAGACGGGATTTACGTGCATCCAGTGCATCACGCATGACGGTGATCGCATCGGTGCTGTTGACAAGTTCATCAGCCAGTCCGGCATCAATGGCCTCCTGACCGCTGTACACTGCAGCCTCGGTATCCAGCACAGCCTGCACGGACAGGCCGGTATATGCCGACACCTTCTGCGCAAACATCTGGCGGGTTGCATCCATCCGGAACTGCAGTGTCTCCCGGACGTCATCCGGAAGATGGCTGTAGGGGTTGCCATCCACCTTATGGCTGCCGCTGTAAATCAGCGTGATTTCCACGCCCTGTTTCTCCAGCGCAGCACCGTAATTACTGTGAGCCATCATGACGCCGATGGAGCCTGTCCGGGCGGTCTGCGTGACCAGACGCCGGGAGGCGGCGCTGGCAAGCAGCTGCCCTGCACTGCAGTTCATGTCATTGGCCAGCGCCCATACCGGCTTTATGTCACGCACACGGGCGATGATGTCAGCGCAGTCAAATGCCCCTGCCACCATTCCGCCGGGCGTGTCCATATCGAGCAGAATGCCGTCCACCATCGGGTCGCTGGCAGCCTGTTGCAGACGGGCGATAATGCCGTTGTAACCGGTCATTCCCGAATACGGCTGCAGCGCCCGCGTCCGACTGACCAGCGTACCGGACACCGGCAGCACGGCGATGCCGTTCATGACCTGATAACTGCGGGCCTGTCGTGGTCCGTCATCATCACCGGATAACGCCAGCGCCGCGGGTGCCTCTCCGGCAGTCAGGCTGTCGCCGGATACTGCATCCGTCAGGCGGCTGATCCCAAGCTGGCCTGCAAGCGCACAAAAGAAAACCCGCGCATAGGCGGGTTCAAGCATCAGCGGCTCATTAAAAGCCATGCTGGCAATATGCGGGAGATTACGCAGCTCTGCTGTCACTCTTCTCCTCCTCTGTTGATTGTCGCAGCCCGGATTCAAATGCCGCAGCCGCCCAGGCGGGCGGTTTAAGACCGGCTGCACGGCGCTCCATCGTTTCACGGACCTGCTGGGCAAAAATTTCCTGATAGTCGTCACCGCGTTTTGCGCACTCTTTCTCGTAGGTACTCAGTCCGGCTTCTATCAGCATCACCGCTTCCTGTACTTCTTTCAGACCATCGATGGCCATACGACCGGAGCCTATCCAGTCACAGTTCCCCCAGGCGCTGCGGGCTTCCTGAAAGCTGAAACGCGCTTTTGAAGGTAACGTCACCACGCGGCGAACGATGGCCTCTTCCAGCCAGCACAGAAACATCTGGCTCGCCTGACGGGATGCGACGAATTTTCGCCGCCCCATAAAGTACGCCCACGACTCGTTCGCACTGGCCCGTGCCGTGGAGTAGCTCATCTGGGCGTAATTCCGGGAAAGCTGCTCATACGAGACACCCAGCCCGGCAGCGATATACCGCAACAGTGACTGCTCAAACACGGAGTAGCCGTTATCCGTATCCTGAGCCGTCTGCAGGTTCAGTGAGTCACCCGGCATCAGGTGCGGCACTTTTGCGCCTCCCAGCCGGACCGGTGCTGCGGCGTAATACGCGGCAATTTCACCAATCCAGCCGGTCAGCTTGTCCCGCTGCTCCTGACTGTTCGCGCCCAGAATAAAATCCATCGCTGACTGCGTATCCAGCTCACTCTCAATGGTGGCGGCATACATCGCCTTCACAATGGCGCTCTGCAGCTGCGTATTCTGCAGCGTGTCGAGCATCTTCATCTGCTCCATCACGCTGTAAAACACATTTGCACCGCGAGTCTGCCCGTCCTCCACGGGTTCAAAAACGTGAATGAACGAGGCGCGCCCGCCGGGTAACTCACGGGGTATCCATGTCCATTTCTGCGGCATCCAGCCAGGATACCCGTCCTCGCTGACGTAATATCCCAGCGCCGCACCGCTGTCATTAATCTGCACACCGGCACGGCAGTTCCGGCTGTCTCCGGTATTGTTCGGGTTGCTGATGCGCTTCGGGCTGACCATCCGGAACTGTGTCCGGAAAAGCCGCGACGAACTGGTATCCCAGGTGGCCTGAACGAACAGCTCACCGTTAAAGGCGTGCATTGCCACACCTTCCCGAATCATCATGGTAAACGTGCGTTTTCGCTCAACGTCAATGCAGCAGCAGTCATCCTCGGCAAACTCTTTCCATGCCGCTTCAACCTCGCGGGAAAAGGCACGGGCTTCTTCCTCCCCGATGCCCAGATAGCGCCAGCTTGGGCGATGACTGAGCCGGAAAAAAGACCCGACGATATGATCCTGATGCAGCTGGATGGCGTTGGCGGCATAGCCGTTATTGCGTACCAGATCGTCTGCGCGGGCATTGCCACGGGTAAAGTTGGGCAGCAGGGCTGCATCCACACTTTCACTCGGTGGGTTCCACGCCCGCAACTGCCCACCAAATCCGCTGCCACCGCCGTGATAACCGGCATATTCACGCAGCGATGTCATGCCGTCCGGCCCCAGAAGGGTGGGAATGGTGGACGTTTTCATACATAAAATCCTGCAGGTCCCCTGCGTCGCTGTGTCATGCCGGTCTGCACTTCCAGCTCCGCAATGTATTTTTTCAGGTCAGACACGGAAGTGGCCGTAAACTCCACTCTCCGTCCGTCTTTCTGTACCGTTGCCACCCGTTTTCCTGTCATCAGGTCATGCAGTGCCGCACGGGCAGCGGCAAGTTCTTCCTGTCGCGTCATTCATCCTCTCCGGATAAGGCACGGGCGTAATCTGCCAGTGTTTTCTTGTTGGTTGCTGCACCATCCTCTTCCTGCAGGCTCGCCAGCAGTGCACTGAGATCCAGCTGCCAGCGGGAAATACTGATGCGCAGCGCCGCCAGCGCATAAACGAAGCAGTCGAGCGCCTCATTGCGTCGCTTTTTGCTGTCCCACAGTATTTTTTTCCTGCCATCCACCCATTTTTCGACCTGCTCTTCAGCCGTCAGCTGCTGCGCTTCGGTCAGATCAAAAATATCCGGGTTATTCGGGAAGTGAACGGCACCGGGAAGCGGTTCATCCCCTTCCGGCGTCAGTGTGAAGCGGTTATAAATCTGCTCTTTCGCGGTATCCGTACCGATTTCGGTAAGGTAAACCCCGTTTTTGTTTCGCTTACGTGGCATGCTGGCCACCGGCTTTCCGTAGACGGATGCCCCTTTAATGGGGATCACCCGGAACAGCCCATGTTTTTTCGAGCGTTCATACACAATGGTCGGGTCAATCCCGCCAGTATCCCAGCAGATACGGGATATCGACATTTCTGCACCATTCCGGCGGGTATAGGTTTTATTGATGGCCTCATCCACACGCAGCAGCGTCTGTTCATCGTCGTGGCGGCCCATAATAATCTGCCGGTCAATCAGCCAGCTTTCCTCACCCGGTCCCCATCCCCATACGCGCATTTCGTAGCGGTCCAGCTGGGAGTCGATACCGGCGGTCAGGTAAGCCACACGGTCAGGAACGGGCGCTGAATAATGCTCTTTCCGCTCTGCCATCACTTCAGCATCCGGACGTTCGCCGATTTTCGCTTCCCACGTCTCACCGAGCGTGGTGTTCACGAAGGTTTTACGTTTTCCCGTATCCCCTTTCGTTTTCATCCAGTCTTTGACAATCTGCACCCAGGTGGAGAACGGGCTGTACGCTGTCCAGATGTGAAAGGTCACACTGTCAGGCGGCTCAATCTCTTCACCGGATGACGAAAACCAGAGAATGCCATCACGGGTCCAGATCCCGGTCTTTTCGCAGATATAACGGGCATCAGTAAAGTCCAGCTCCTGCTGGCGGATGACGCAGGCATTATGCTCGCAGAGATAAAACACGCTGGAGGGATCATCCGGCGTCCATTTGAGGCCAAACGGCGTCTCTTTGTCGCCAAATTTAAGGTACTGTTCCTCCCCGCAGTGCGGGCAGGCAACATGAAAACGCATAAAATGCGGGGATTCACTGGCTGCACGCTCAATCTGACAGGTGCCTCTCACTTTGGGCGTGGAGCCACGGATGGACTTTGGCCAGACCGAGCCTTCAATACGCTTGTCACCCAGGAACGTCGGAGAGCCTTCCTGTTCAATATCCTCATCAAAGGCAGCAAGTTCATCATAACCCGCCACATCCACTGACTTTTCACGGTAGTTTTTTGCCGCTTTACCGCCCAGGCACCAGAAACCACGCCCATTGGTGAAACGCTTCATGGTGAGCGTGTTATCCCGGTGCTTTTTGCCATACCACGGGGCCAGCGCCAGCAGCGACGGAATATCGCGGATGGTCGGCTCAACGTGGGTTTTCATAAAGTTCTCGGCATCACCATCCGTCGGCAACCAGATAAGGGTGTTGCGCTGCTTATGCTCTATGAAGTAGGCATAAACACCCAACAGCATTTTGGAATAACCGACACGGGCAGACTTCACCACATTCACCTCGCGGATGTAGTCGCTGCCCATCGCATTCATGATGGCCCGCTGAAAGGGCAGTGTTTCCCAGCGCCCTTCCTGGTATGCGGATTCTTTCGGGAGATAGTAATTAGCATCCGCCCATTCAACGGCGGTCTGTGGCTCCGGCCTGAACAGTGAGCGAAGCCCGGCGCGGACAAAATGCCGTAGCCTGTTAACCTGACTGTTCGATATATTCACTCAGCAACCCCGGTATCAGTTCATCCAGCGCGGCTGCTTTGTTCATGGCTTTGATGATATCCCGTTTCAGGAAATCAACATGTCGGTTTTCCAGTTCCGGAAAACGCCGCTGCACCGACAGGGGGATCCCGTCGAGAATACTGGCAATTTCACCTGCGATCCGCGACAGCACGAAAGTACAGAATGCGGTTTCCACCACTTCAGCGGAGTCTCTGGCATTTTTCAGCTCCTGTGCGTCGGCCTGCGCACGCGTAAGTCGATGGCGTTCGTACTCAATAGTCCCTGGCTGGAGATCTGTCTCGCTGGCCTGCCGCAGTTCTTCAACTTCCCGGCGCAGCTTTTCGTTCTCAATTTCAGCATCCCTTTCGGCATACCATTTTATGACGGCGGCAGAATCATAAAGCACCTCATTACCCTTGCCACCGCCTCGCAGAACGGGCATTCCCTGCTCCTGCCAGTTCTGAATGGTACGGATACTCGCACCGAAAATATCAGCCAGCTGCTTTTTGTTGACTTCCATTGTTCATTCCACGGACAAAAACAGAGAAAGGAAACGACAGAGGCCAAAAAGCTCGCTTTCAGCACCTGTCGTTTCCTTTCTTTTCAGAGGGTATTTTAAATAAAAACATTAAGTTATGACGAAGAAGAACGGAAACGCCTTAAACCGGAAAATTTTCATAAATAGCGAAAACCCGCGAGGTCGCCGCCCCGTAACCTGTCGGATCGCCGGAAAGGACCCGAAAAATGATAATAATTATCATCTACATATCACAACGTGCATCTACGCCATCAAACCACGTCAAATAATCAATTATGACGCAGGTATCGTATTAATTGATCTGCATCAACTTAACGTAAAAACAACTTCAGACAATACAAATCAGCAACACTGAATACGGGGCAACCTCATGTCAACTAAGAACAGAACCCGCAGAACAACAACCCGCAACATCCGCTTTCCTAACCAAATGATTGAACAAATTAACATCGCTCTTGAGCAAAAAGGGTCCGGGAATTTCTCAGCCTGGGTCATTGAAGCCTGCCGCCGGAGACTGTGCTCAGAAAAAAGAGTTTCTTCCGAAGCAAACAAAGAAAAGAGTGACATTACTGAATTGCTCAGAAAACAGGTCAGACCAGATTGAAGCAATTTAGATAATCGTGCAGACTACGCCCCCTCATATCACATGGAAGGTTTATCTATGGATCAGGTAGTCATTTTTAAACAAATATTTGATAAAGTTCGAAACGATTTAAACTATCAATGGTTTTATTCTGAGCTAAAACGTCACAATGTCTCACATTACATTTACTATTTAGCCACAGAGAATGTTCATATTGTATTAAAAAATGATAATACAGTGTTATTAAAGGGCCTAAAAAACATTGTGTCTGTCAAATTTTCAAAGGATAGGCATCTTATAGAAACGACCTCTAATAAGCTGAAATCCAGAGAGATCACATTTCAGGAATACAGAAGAAACCTTGCTAAAGCAGGAGTTTTTCGGTGGGTTACAAATATCCACGAACAAAAAAGATATTACTATACCTTTGATAATTCATTACTATTTACTGAAAGCATCCAGAAAACTACACAGATCTTACCACGCTAAACCATAACGTCCGGCTTCTCTCACTCCTGAGCCGGACTGCATTGGTTTAATAAAAACCATCAACAATTGTGATTTAGATATTCGGAACCATTCAAATATAACAAAACCCCGTAAAAACGAGGTTTATGGATAAATTTTATTATTGAATACATCAGATTAAATTAATCTTGACATCATAGCTTTCAAGACCCGTCATTTTTTCCCGTGCGGTAAACTGAATACTGGTAACTTCTTTCCCGGTCTTTTTCTTAAGTTCAATAATTTTTTTTGTTATATATTCAGAAATATCTGCTTCTGCTTTTGTTTTTAAGTTTTCAATATTCATCATTTCCTCTTTTAGTCTGTTATGACTTTCCAGTTACACAGTAAGTCGATTATATGGTGC
>ERZ860590.1160-NODE-1160-length-15098-cov-2.797381_pt1 | contig 15098 bp, 14 predicted proteins | sample MGYA00509975_ERZ860590 | MGnify/ENA primary metagenome ERZ860590 (study PRJEB30046, sample SAMN00715250) | human gut metagenome | study: EMG produced TPA metagenomics assembly of the A metagenome-wide association study of gut microbiota in type 2... | reverse complement strand
AATATTGTATCGCGTTTTATTGACAATAATAAACATAAATAATATTATAAAGATAATATAAATATAATAAAATTTATATTATAAAACGCAAAGGAGAAAAGGAACATGAAGAAACTCATGAAATCCGTGTTGGCGTGCACGCTTGCATTCGCAATGGTTTTGACTGTGATGCCGGTCAATACCTATGCTGCGAATAAGAAAGCAGTCGTCGTGACCAACCAGAAGCAGCTTGAGAAAGCGCTTAAGAACGGAGCTACCAACATTGTGATCAAGACAAATAAAAATGTTAAGATTACAATTCCTGCTTCCAAGAAAGCAGCAAAGGCTTCGATTTCCGTACAGGCGAAGAATGCTACGATCACAAACAAGGCGAGTGTAAAGTCTATTGAAATCAAAGATGCAAAGGCTTTCGTCGAGAGCGGAAAGAACAACGATATCAAGATTACAGACAGTAAATTATCACTGATTGTATCAAAGGCATCCAAGGGTGCTGATATCCAGGTCGCAAAAAAGGACGCAGATATCAAGGTTGTAGCCAAAGGTGATGTGGCATCCGTTACGGTTGCAAAAACCGCAAACGTAGTCCTCACAGTTAATAAGACTGCAAAGGTTGATTCTGTCAATGTCGCTGCCAGAGGCGCATCCGTTGACTTAAATGCAAAGGGAACCGTTTCCGATGTAAAAGTCAGTGAGAAAGCAGCAGACACAAAACTGAATATTAACGCATCCGGTAAGGTAGAGAATGTCCAGATCGATGCAAAGGCGGATGTTGCTGTAGCAGGTTCTACAACAGAAGCTGTCAAGGTAACGGTCAATGCAAAGGACACAACCATCAAGGCTGAGACTGCTGTGGAAACAACGCTTAATGCGGATGCAAAGGTTGATCTGTCCAAGGGCGCAGAGGGTTCTACCGTTACAACTGCTGAGAATGTTAAGGTGGATGTTGCAAACAATACAGCGGACAAGGTAACCGTAACCGATTCAACCGGCAAGGAGACAAGCGTTGATGCCGGAAAGACGGAAACAACGAAGGATGAGTCCAAGAAGGATGATGAGAAAAAGGACGATCAGAAGAAAGATGATCAAAGCTCCGGAAGTGTGACATCTGCGCCGACTTCGACGCCACTTAGAATCGGTTCGGCGATAATTTGGTCTTCAACTGAAGTAAGAGTGTATTTTAACCAAACAGTCCCAAATGAAATAGCAACGGATCAAGTTGTGATTACAGATAAGACGGGGAATGCGGTGAGTGTAGAAAAGGTGGAAAGAGGAAATCCTGATACACAGGCATATTTTGTTACACTTTCCAACAACGCATTGAAAGATGGGGAATATAAAGTTGAATTAACAATTTCCAATCAAAAATTTGTAACTTCGTTTTTGTATGAAGAGAACGTTTGGGCACCTTTGGATGCAGCACTTGAAATTGTAAACAAAGAATTTGCAAAGACTCACACTGTATCGGTTTCAGGATTGGAAAGTGCGGAGATATGCCGGCAAGCATTTGAGAAAGATCTAATGGCAGAAATCGATAAGGATACTGAGGCGAAAAAAGTTCAGGTAAAAGTGGAAACAAGAAACTTCGAGTATGAACCAGATGAGGGAGAAACAATAGCTGATAATCATAAAATGGTTTGCATTTGGATCGGTCTGTATATGGGAGAATCTACAAAATATATGACAGATGAATTTGTAGATTTTGAATGTACGGGAGCGGCTATCGAAGCAAAAGCACCTGAGATTATTGGTGTAACAAAAACTTCTATTATTGTTAAGGCGGAAAACGGACAGGAATATATCGCATTGGATAAAAATGCAGATATAAGTAAGGTTGATGATGAGAGTTGGTATGGATTTGATCGTGCTGACAGTAATGGAAATATTGAAATTAAAGAATTAGAAAGTGATATTACATACGTTGTATACACACGGATTCATGGATTATCACCGAAAGCAGCGGAAAACGAAATTTCGTTATCTAAGGCAGAAGGAGTTTTTGTCGTTTTTAAGAATTGTAATATCTCGCTGGATGGAACTGTTTCTTATGATGAACAGAGCAACGAATTAAAACTTAATATTCCATTTATAGTGAATGATGTTGCCAGTTTTTATGGTGATGAAGATTGTGAAGGAAGAATACTTGTTAAAAATTCGGCTGGTTTGACGCTTGAATTGGAATCGTTTATTGAAAATGAAATCCAGTTTAATTTGTGTGAAAAACCTAGTGCAAAAGAGTATAATATTACATTTCAGTATGTTGTAATTGTGGGTGATAATGAGGTTGGAATTGGTGAAAAAGAATTTACGGCTCATTTTACAATAACACAAGAGGATTTGAATAAGATTCAAGAAGAGCAGTAAATGATTAGATTATAAGGAGAATAACATGTTTAACAAAACCAAAGGAAAAGTATTAGCAGCAACTCTTGCAGTAGTAATGGCAGTGACAGCAATCCCGGCAGGCGGTGTTGTTGAGGCACAGGCAGCAAGTAAAAATAAAGTGCTGGAGACAAACGTCAACTTTAATAAAGATGTAGATTCGGGTGATGACAGTAGCGTGTATTTTAATTGGCTTTTGTCCGATGATGAAGTTATCTTTGGAAAATCATATTCACTTAATATGAAATTGTATGTTCCGGCAGCGTTTATGAAGAGTGGTAGTTTATGGATTAAACCGAACATGTCATTTTGGACTGGTGAGGATTTAGAAACAGAAGCAGGATGGGCAATGGCAGCGGATGGATATACATACGATATTAATTCTGAGAATGTTGCAAAGTACAATGATTTCTATGTTGTTGATGCCAAGATGCCAATTGATTACTGTGAAGTTAACGAACAGGAAGCTGCGTTCCCAGAAGGAAAGGGACAGATTATTGTAGGTCTCTTTATGTCTGGTACAAACGAGACTTATAAAGGAAGTGTCTATGTTGATGATGTTGCACTTGTGGTTGATGATACTGTAGTTTCTACTGTTGATTATGAAAATGGCAGTGTTGGAAGTTGCACTTATGAACTTAACAGTACAGAAAAGAAGAATACACCAAAAGTAGTTTCTTTCGATGGAAATGCGTTAAAGGTAGCGAAGAACGCTCTCACTGTTAAGAAAGGAAAGACAACAAAGATTAAGGCAACGACAACTCCTGCCGCAAAGGTTACTTATAAGTCTTCCAATAAGAAGATTGCAACAGTAACAAATAAAGGTGTTGTAAAAGGCGTTAAGAAGGGCAAAACCACAATTACGGTAAAAGCAAATGGAAAGACCGTAAAAGTGAAAGTTACTGTAAAGTAAATTGAAATCCTAAATAGGAATAAAGATTGCAAAGGAGTTACGTGATGTAACTCCTTTGTTTTATTATGATATATAAATCACAAGACACAAATGAATAGTAAGAATGTTAGGGCAATGGGGAGAAGAAGGCAAAATTAAAGAATGAAATTGGGCACATCATGCGCAGGTACAATGTAATTGAATACAAAAGTCCTACAGACAATCTGTCGATTGATGATTTTTACAAAACACTGGGATACGCATGTTTGTTTAAAGGCTACGGAACGAACGTTAATCAGATTCCAACGAATGAACTTACAATATCGATTTTTTATGAAGCATATCCACGAAAAATGCTTTTGACAATAGAAATGGAAGGGCATACAAAAAATATCCTGGAATTTATTATGTTTATGATTTCCCATTTCCAGTGCAGATTGTTGTGATAAAGCAGTTGAGAAGTGGAGAACACAAGAGCTTAAAAGTTTTATCACTAAATGCAGATAGAGATGATATTAAGGCATTTTTAAAAGAAACAGAGGATCTATACAGTTTGCGGGAAAAGCAAAATGTTGATGCTGTTATGCGACTTCGAAAAGGAGAGTCAAAGGAACAACTGCTTAGTAGTGGGGTTGATGAGGACACGATTGAACTCGCATTTACAATTAAGTAGCGGCGCAAGGGAATAATATTTGGGATATCTGGTCATACTAGTAGCATCAGGAGGTGCTGGACTATGGTTGAACCGGATACGATTAAATTACTAAGAGAGTGTGATGCGGGCATCAAGATGGGGGTAACTTCGATCAGTGATGTGTTAGATAACGTGAGAGATGCGAAGTTAAAAGAGATGCTTACCAAATGCAAGGACAAGCATGATGCCTTACAGGATGAGATTGACAGGCTGTTACAGGAATATCACGATGAGGGCAAGGAACCGAATGTGATGGCGCAGGGAATGTCCTGGATCAAGACGAATGTGAAGCTTGCGATGGATGATTCGGATGCAACGATTGCGGAGCTTATGACGGATGGATGCGATATGGGAATCAAATCGCTCAGCCGCTACTTAAATCAGTATGAGGCTGCGGATGATAAGGCGAAGGCAATCACGAAGAAGCTGATTAATCTGGAAAATGATCTGTGCAGCGGATTAAGAGAATATTTATAGCAAAAAAGTGTGCGGCAGGGCACACTTTTTTGTTATGCCCTTATTGTTGTTTTCTTCTCTTCTTCGACAGTGCTTGTGGATAGAATGATACGTGATGTAAACGAGGACTGAGGTGAAAATGTGGAGAAAAAAAGGAAAATAAAAAGCAGATTACGATCTGTACCGGCGAATATTCCATCTTTGGATCGATTACATACATCAGTCTGCAGGCAGCAGAAGTCAGCAGGAGGATGATCGGTGTTAATTTTTTTGTATGCCTCGCATTGTTTCTGTTTATGCTTCTTCTGCGAAAAAGCGGGACACCTCTTGCAATCTTTGCTTTGTTTGGGGAACCGTTTAGAAATGAATATATTTGCTTGCGAATTAATATAAAATGGGTCACAATATCTGTAGAAGCATAGAATGGTGTGATTAATGCAGGTAATTGCAAAACTTGCGAAGATCGTTCACAATCATAAACGAAAATGAGGAGAAAAGGGATGAACTATGAAGGGGTTTTAAAATTTAAGGGAACGTGGCGCAGCTATCAGGCGCGTGTTCTTGAACATGTTGGAAAGTATTTAGCGGACGGCAAGATCCATATTGTTGCGGCACCGGGATCCGGCAAGACGACGCTTGGTATCGAATTGATCCGCAGAATGAATGGCAATGCGCTCATTTTAGCACCATCGATCACGATTCGCGAACAGTGGGTGGCGCGCATCAGGGAAGCGTTCTTATGTGACGGCTGCAAGGGCGAAGATTATCTGTCGCAGGATCTGAAAAATCCCAAGGCAATCACTGTGGCAACCTATCAAGCGCTTCATAGTGCTATGACACGTTTTCAGGGAACGGAGAAAGCCGGAGAGGATGATGCTGTTACCACGGAAGAAGTGGATTATGCGGGATTTGATTTGGTTGCTGCGATGCAGAATACCGGTATTGAGATTCTTTGTCTGGATGAGTGCCATCATCTGCGAAGCGAGTGGTGGAAAGCTCTGGAAGAATTTAAAAGTAAATTTAATAATATAAAAACAATCTCTCTGACAGCGACTCCACCGTATGATTCAACACCGGCGATGTGGACACGCTATATGAATATGTGTGGTGAGATCGATGAGGAGATCACGATCCCAGAGCTGGTCAAGGAGGGGAGTCTTTGCCCACATCAGGACTATGTGTATTTTAACTATCCGACGAAAGCGGAGGAACAGGAGGTTCGCAAGTTCACGGAGCGCAGCAATGCAATGATGCAGAATCTGATGCGCGATGAACAGTTGCTTTCCTATATCCGGACGCATAAGGGACTGAATGGACAAAGCAGTGATGATCTGCTTTTGGACGATCCGGCATATCTTTCTTCTATCCTGATCTATTTGCAGAGCAGGAATGTGGCTTTTCCATCGAGACTGCAACGGCTGCTTGGCGCCAAACGACTGCCGGATATGAGTATCGAGTGGATGGAGAGACTGTTGCAGGGATTTCTGTATGATGATGCGGACTCGTATGTGTGCGATAAGACGTACCGTGAGATGCTGACCGATCAGTTGAAAGCACAGGGGCTGATCGAGAAGCGCAAGGTCGTTATGACAAGGAGTGCGGCAGTGGAGAAGCTTCTGACCAATTCGCTCGGCAAGTGTAACAGTATCAGGAATATTGTGTTTCATGAGTATCAAACGACCGGGGATGCGCTTAGGCTTCTTGTTTTGACCGATTACATCCGAAAGGAATATGAGAAATCGCTCGGCGATGAGGAGAGTGACGTGAATGCGCTCGGTGTGCTTCCGTTTTTTGAGATGCTTCGCAGGGAGAATGTGAAGAGAGGCGGGAAGATCCGTTTCGGTGTACTTTGCGGAACAATCGTGATCATTCCGGAGGAAGCGAAGGAAGCACTCATGCAGGAAGTCGCAGACTGTGGCAAAGTGACATTTTCAAAAGCAGGTAATCTTGATGAGAGCGATTATCTGAAAGTGACAGCGGTTGGGGATGCGCATTTTCTGACAGGCGCAGTCACCAATATTTTTGCGCAGGGCGCGATGCAGGTGCTCATCGGAACGAAGTCCCTTCTCGGAGAGGGATGGGATTCGCCTTGTATCAATTCACTGATCCTTGCAAGCTTTGTAGGTTCGTTCATGCTCAGCAACCAGATGCGCGGTCGCGCGATACGCGTGTGGCGGGACGCACCGGATAAGACAAGCAATATCTGGCATCTTGTCTGCTTAAAGCCTTGGAATGAGGTGCAGAAGAAGCCGGAGGATGGCATCAGCGAGGATTATGCGCTTCTTGAGCGGCGTATGGAACATTTCCTCGGCCTTCACTATACAGAGGATACCATCGAGAATGGAATGGACCGTTTGTCGATTGTTAGGTCGCCATTTAACAAAATGAATGTCAATTCCATCAATAAGAAGATGCTGGCGCTGTCCGGAGAGAGGGCGTCCCTAAAAGAGAGGTGGAATCGATCACTCGCTGTCTATGATAAGATGGAGGTTGTCGATGAGGATGAGGTTGCCGATAAATTTGTAACCGCTGTGGTGTTATGGGATGCAATCCGGACTTTGATCCTTTGTGGGATTCTATCATTGGCAGGAGTTCTTTTTATTGCAGTATTGGCAGGGGCAACGGATCATCCGATGCTTTCCGCGATCGGAGGTCTGATGATCGTCAGTGGAATTGTTGTGGGTATCACGCGTTTTCCGAAAGTGTTTATGCTCGGAAGTCCGCTCCGTCGATTGAAATCGTTCGGAAATGGAATAAGGAAGGCATTGGAACTTCAGAATCTTATGGAGGAGTCTCATTCTAAAGTTGTGACCGAGAACGCGGGACCGGACATTCATACGGTGTATCTGTCTGGCGGAAGCGGCAGAGATAAAGCGCTTTTTGCCCAATGTGTGAATGAATTTTTCACTGCGATCGACAATCAGCGATACCTGTTGGTGAAGGCGAGGGGACACCGCGGATTGGACGGATTCTATGCGGTGCCGGAATGCTTTGCAAAGCGCAAGGAAGATGCACAGCAGTTTGCCAATTGTATGAGACCCTTCATCGGAAATTACGAATTGGTGTATACAAGGAACGAGAGTGGCAGAGCACTTCTTCTGGAAGGAAGAGTGAAAGCGCTTGCGAACCGGGAGGAACGTTGCATCAGCCGTAAAAAGGTAAAGGGCGCGTTGGAGTAGTATATTTTTCATTACATAAAAAGGTCGGTTCATTACATGCAGATGAAGAAAAATAAGTAAAAAGGCGATATAAGTATCAGAAAAAATTGCAAGGAGATGGGACTGGAATGAATATAAGCGCAGTATTATGCGTAAGCAAAAACGCATCAAAGAGAAGAAAGAAGCCCAGAAGCGTCTCAAAAAGAAAAAAGTATTGACTTGGACCCTACCTTAAGTTGTAATATAAACGTAACAGCTTAAAGCAGGGAGGCAATATGAAACAGACCGTAATTTTAAAGAATAAGTTATTTTTGTATCTGACGGAGTTTTTTGCGGGAATGTCCGTTATGGCGGAGCCGTCTGTTGGCACCGTATTTCAGTTCGTCGCAGATCGTTTGGACGATCATTATCGGAACCATCATGATCGCGATGGCGCTCGGCAATATTTACGGAGGAAGAAGTGCGGACAAGTCGCCGAATCCGGACCGCCTGTACACGAGAATCCTGATCGCTGCGATCTGGATCGCTCTGATCCCGGTGGTGGGCAAATATATCGTGCTCGGAATCTCGGCACTTTTGATTTTTACGGTGAGCAATAATTTTTTGATCATTGCAGCGTTTGCAGCATGTATGGTCATCTTTGTATTTCCTCTTTTCTTACTGGGAACCGTGACACCGTCGCTTGTAAAATATGCGGTGGACAGTCTGGATGATAACGGTAAGACAGTTGGTACACTCGGGGCATTCAACACGATCGGAAGTATCATCGGTACGTTTGTGCCGACCTTCGTGACGATTCCGGCGGTCGGAACGTCTATCACGTTTCTGATCTTCTCGGGAATTCTACTGGTTCTGGCAATCGTGTATTTTGTCAATGTCCGCGCAGGCAAAAAGAAAGTGATCGTATCGGTGGTAATCTTTGCACTGTGCTGCGGTCTTGGTTACTCGGATTCGTTTGCATTCTGGGAGAAGAATCTCACCTATGAGGGTGAATCGGTCTACAATTATCTGCAGGTATCGGAAGATGACACGTCGGTAAGACTGTCGACCAACGTGCTTTTTGGTGTGCAGTCGGTCTATATGAAGCAGGACAGGCTGACAGGCATGTATTATGATTACGCGATGGCGGCACCGCTCATGCTGGCGGATAAGAAGCCATCGGATATGGATGTGCTGATCCTTGGAATGGGAACGGGAACGTATGCGACACAGTGCCGGAAGTATCTCGGGGATATGAACGTGGAAGGTGTGGAGATCGATGAGAAGATCACGCAGCTTTCGCGCAAGTATTTCTCACTCTCCGAGGATGTGCCGGTCACGACCTATGACGGCAGAGCTTATCTGAATGCGATGGATAAGAAATACGATGTGATCATGGTGGATGCCTATCAGGATATCACGATTCCTTTCCAGATGTCATCCGTTGAATTTTTTACACTGGTTAAGGATCATCTGAACGAGGACGGCGTGATGGTCGTAAATATGAACATGCGCGGCAGCGGAGATGGCAACATCAATCAGTATCTCTCCGATACGATCGGTCAGGTGTTTGACGTGGAGTATACGGTTGATGTGGCGAATACGACGAACCGCGAGCTTTTTGCATCGAACAATCCGTCGATCATGGAGAATCTGCAGGCAAATACAAAGCAGATCACAAATGCTGATTTAAGAAACATGATGGAGACGGTATACGCGGATAGCACTCCATATGGAAAAGGCGATTATATTTTGACGGATGATAAAGCTCCGGTGGAACTTCTCGGCATGCAGGTGATCGATCAGCTGATCGAGGAGGAAGTTGCCTATTATAAGGGAATCTACGAGCGTGACGGAATCCAGGGAGTGTTAAATTCATTGTAGGAGGAAACGGACATGATGTATAATCCGCAGTTGGATACGTTTTTGTGCGTTGTTGAGGCGGGAAGTTTCAGCAAGGCAGCGGAACAGTTGTATATATCGGCTCCGGCGGTCATCAAACAGATCAATTCGCTTGAGGCAAGTCTTGGTATGAAGCTTTTTGACAGGACGCATAGAGGGCTTGTGGTAACGGAAGCCGGACAGTCGATCTACAATGACGCAAAATATATCATCGGGTATTGCAAGGTGTCGGTGCAGCGGGCGAAAGAGGCAATGCAGGTATCGGACGATGTGATCCGCGTCGGAATCTCGCCGATGACGCCGCCACAGGTATTTGTGGATCTGTGGCCACAGATCCAGAATCTATATCCGGATATGAAGTTTAAGCTGATCACATTTGAAAATACCTTGGAGAATGCAAGAGAGATATTGGCAAATCTGGGGCAGAATATCGATGTTGTAGCCGGAATATTTGATGAAACAATGTTAAAACTCAGAGGATGCAACGGCACCGAGATCTCAAGAGAACCGTTTTGTGTAGCGGTATCGATTCATCATAGGCTGGCGGAAAAGAAAAAGATTACATTGGATGATCTGGCGGGAGAAAATTTCATGCTCATGCAAAGAGGCTGGAGTTATTACGGAGATCGGTTAAGAGATGATATGATCAGGAATCATCCGTTGATCAAAATTATTCCGGTGGAATGGGATTACACCATGCCGTTTGGAATACTTCACTCAGAAACCCCATCGGATAAGGTCAAGCGATTGATAAAGGCTATCCGGCAGATCAAATAAGGATGTGTGTATAAGCGCAAACCTAAGCTTAAATGTATAATGGGAAAGTAGCATTGCAGGAATGAGGTAGGCTAATGAATAAAATATTGATTATTGAAGATGATTTAGAAATAAATGCGTTATTGGCTGATTTTCTAAAAGAAAAAGGATATGCTGTGCATTGCCAATATGATGGACTTCATGTTCTGGATTTTTTGAATAAAGAAAAAATTGATTTGATTATACTTGATATTATGCTTCCTTATCGGAGTGGTGATATTATTTTATCTGATGTACGCAAGAAATTTACGATACCTGTTATTATTATTTCAGCGAAAGAAACTACACAAAATAAAATCGACTTGCTTCGTCTGGGAGCAGACGATTATATCACAAAACCTTTTGATATGGAAGAAGTGCTTGCCAGAATTGAAAGTAATCTGCGAAGAGTACAATTTCAAAATAGCCAGACAGAATGTTTGCAACATAACAATCTGACTTTAGACCTAGAGAAAAATACAGCATTTTTGAATGGAATAGAATTATCCTTAACCGCTAAAGAATTTGGCATTTTAGAATTGTTGATGAAATATCCAGATAAAGTATTTTCAAAATCGAATCTTTTTCAAAGTGTTTGGGATACAGAATATATTGCTGAAGATAATACACTTAATGTTCATATCAGTAATTTACGCAATAAATTAAAAGCGATATGCTCTGATACAGAATTTATTGATACTGTTTGGGGCATTGGCTACCGCCTACATAAAGCTAAGGATTAAACGTTCCTTAGCTTTATTATTTTTTTAACTTTTCTCATTATGATTTAAGAAATTCTTTAAAATTGCCCGTTATACTGGTTTAAGTAAAGGAGGTTTGGGATATGAGTTCAATTATTTTAGAAGCAAAGTCTTTAACCAAAGAATATAAACAAACATTAGCATTAGACCACATAAATTTACAAATAAAAAAAGGAAAAATTTATGGATTTATTGGTCAAAACGGAGCAGGTAAGACTACTTTTTTAAGATTAGTCACAGGGCTTGCGTTTCCAACAAGTGGTACACTTTCTTTATGGGGAAATTCTGGAACAGAAGAATTGCAGAAACAGCGTAAACGAATTGGAAGTATGATTGAAACGCCTGCTCTATTCCCGTCAATGACTGCCTATCAAAATATGGAAGTACAGCGTATTCAACGAGGCATACCAGATAAATCAGTTATTAAAAGGACATTAGATATGGTTGGATTGCAAGATACAGGTAAAAAGAGTGTCCGCAATTTTTCATTAGGTATGCGTCAACGATTGGGGATAGCGATTGCACTTTTAAATACACCAGAACTATTGATTTTAGACGAGCCTATCAATGGTCTTGACCCTGCTGGAATTGTAGAAATCAGAAATTTATTAAAAATTTTGAATAAAGAATATGGTATGACCATTTTGGTTTCAAGCCATATCTTAGAAGAATTGTATCAAACAGCATCAGAATTTATTCTGATTGACCATGGAAAAATTATAGAAGAGATTTCTGATTATGAATTAAATGAACGGTGTAAACGACATATAGCAATTAAAACAACAGATGTTCAGAAAACGGTTCTGGTTTTGGAAGAGAATCTTCATACAGATAACTTTAAACTAATGCCAGATGGCATAATTCGTTTGTATGATTATTTGAATGATTTAGAGACAGTTGCGTCTGCTTTGGCAGAATCGCACATTCTTGTAACAGGACTTTCTGTATCTGGCGATACTTTGGAGGACTATTTTTTGAGCAAAATAGGAGGAACAAAAGATGTCAAATCTCCTAAAAACTGAGTTATATAAGTTGTTTCACAGTTGGTATTTTTGGGGAATTGGAATATTCAATCTCCTTTTAAGTAGCATATTGCTGTTAGATAGTAAAGAACGCTCTTCAAACTTAATTATGGCATCATTATACAATATTCCGTTACTCTATTTTTTGAGTATAGTGTTTATAGCATTGTTCATTGGAAGTGATTTTAGTGGAAGAACTTTAAATACTTATATTACTGCCGGACATAAAAGAAGTTCTATATTTAGAGTAAAGTTAATTGTATCTCAAATAGGTTGTATTATCATTTTGGTATTTCCATTATTTGTACATGGAATTATTAGTCAATTTTATATTGGAGAAAAACTTTTTTGGAATGATAGCACATATACTATGGTTTTACTAACTCTGTTTGCCATGATAACACTGTGTGCATTACCGATGTTTTTTGCTTTTATTTTTCGTGATATGGGGAAAACACTGACAGTTTCAATGGTTTTATTTTTTGTTATGATTTTTTTGCTGAACAGTAAATCTGCACAAATAATCAGCAGAATAATACCAATGGGACAACTTAGGTTAATTTCATTGCAAAAGGTCTATTCGACAAACTTTTGCTTGTTTGTAGATTTTTTATGGAATTTTATTTTATATTTCATTGCAGGTAGTGCTTTTTTACATACAGACTTGAAATAACCGGAGGTGTTTTTTATGGATAAATTATTAAAACTGGAAAAATATCAGTTGTTACATAATTCTATTTACTGGTGTGGTATGATTGGAATATTTATTTTAGGATTTTTTACAGCAGATACTTATGTTACAGAGGTCATGGGATCGACAGAAGAAATTGCTTCTTCTCTTGCTGATATTTTTAATGGAATGGTGTATGATTCTACGTTTCTTCTTATCATCATGTCGGCTATACTTGCATTGATTTTAGGACAGGAATTTTCTAAGAGAACAATAAACTTAGAGGTCAGTGCTGGACATTCCAGAAAACAAATTTTTACAAGTAAAATAATATCGTATTTAATTGCTTTTAATCTTATGGCTCTTGTCTATCCAGTTTCAGGGTGCATAAGGGAATTTGGACGCTTTGGTGTTGCAGACGTGGGAATGTTTTTTTACAATATTATAAAAGCAATCATTTATTCTTGTCTGCTTAATAGTGCGATATTTCTAATTGCAATACTTATTTGTTGCTATTTACAGGATGCTGTAAAAGCAACTTCGGTTACAGCAATTATTATTTTTGGTCTTAGCTTATATCTTGGCTATGGAATGATGTTGAGATTACCAGTCGTTTTTTTACCTACTTATCAAATCAGAATCGTTGTCAGCATGAAAACCTTTTTTCAACCGATAGCTATTTTAGTAGGATGTATATGGTCTGGTATATTGGTATTGCTTTCGTGGATAAAATTTTGTAAATGTGATTTTAAATAGGTGGAGAAAATGTCTAACATAGAATGGATTTTAATTATCATAACAATATTTTTAGTAATACTGCTATTTCGATATATTCAATTAAAAAAACAAATCCGTAATCTTGCGGATCAAGTTAATGAATTGAATTCTGGAAATTCACAGCAGATGTTAGACATTTCGTTGATTGATAAAGATTTAGAAAGACTGGCTGGTATATTGAATCAATATAATATCAGACAACGACAGGCTGTTGCAGGCGTATTACGCAATGAAGAGTATTTAAAAGAATCTGTTGCTAATATATCACATGATTTGCGTACACCTCTTACAGTCATTCTTGGTCATTTACAATTATTGCAAAAAGAAAATTTGGAATCCAGTCAAGCACAGCGTGTAAAAGTGATTTTTAGCAAAGCCGAAAAAATGAAAGAATTGGTAGAAACATTCTATGACCTTTCTATTTTGGAGGAACAGCAGACAGTTCCAGAAAAAGAAAAGTTTAATATATCTAATATGTTAATAAATTTAATTACGGAAAATGCCGTTGCATTAGAAAAGGAGAATATTTTACCCGAAATAAATCTCCCAGATTATTCAATATACGTATATTCTGATAAAAATATGGTAGAACGAATTTTACAAAATCTGTTGACAAATGCAATTAAGTATTCTGTTGGAACGATAAAAATAACACTTATGGAGAAAGAAAATAATAATATTATATTTACCATTGAAAATCCAATGAGTGACAGTTCAGAAATTGATTGCAATCGACTTTTTGACCGTTTTTATACAGGCGATAAATCAAGACATAATGGAAGTACAGGATTGGGACTTGCGGTAGTAAAAACACTTGTTGCCATTCTTGGCGGAAATATTGTTGCAAAAGTACATGCCAATAGCCTTATTATTACTCTTGAATTATAAAGTATTGAAGATATATTCGTATGATAATTCATTGAAGAGTGGACATCAAAATGTAAAGTCAATAGTTTGTAAAGTTCAGTTACAAACTATTGGCTTTTTTCATTACTGTGTAACAAGTAAATTTACGATAAAGAAATAAGGATAGTCGGCTCTTATTTGTTGCCTGCGGAGCAGATCAACAAATAAATGTTGAAGAATCTGTATAGGAAAACAGAGAAAACAAGAAGCAAATCACTTCTTATTCTCTCTGCTGTTCAAGATACCGTCAATCGTACCTTGAATGATTTTTAATTCATTATCACTCAATAAATCAAGTGACGAATCTATCTGACGGCGGGCTGTGTTTTTCTCAACATTCTTCGCTGGATAGAAATACTCGTCAACAGATATATTGAACATTGTAACTAAATCATGGAATAACTGAAAGCTAGGGTGTTTTCCGATATTTTCAATATCTGCGATATGACGTTCTCCGTAAAAGACTTTATCGCCTAAATCATTTCTGGAAAGCCGTGCTTTCTCTCTGGCTTCTCTGATTGCCAGTCCTAAAGGACGAAAATCAAAGCTGTGCGTATCTTTCTTTTTTCTCATTTTTAATCTCCTATTCTTAAAGATTCTAAATTCCATGATATTAAATATCATGCCGTTCCATTTACATACTGCTTCAACCGCTTTAGATATTCTCCGGAGTAATCTAATTTTACGGGTTAACATTGTGAAAACAA
>ERZ860590.1156-NODE-1156-length-15124-cov-5.354503_pt1 | contig 15124 bp, 19 predicted proteins | sample MGYA00509975_ERZ860590 | MGnify/ENA primary metagenome ERZ860590 (study PRJEB30046, sample SAMN00715250) | human gut metagenome | study: EMG produced TPA metagenomics assembly of the A metagenome-wide association study of gut microbiota in type 2... | reverse complement strand
CTGTTTCCGTTGACGAAGTTCACCGCATCCAGAAAACGGGCGTAAACCTTACGCCTGACCACCGTTCCGCCGACCAGACTCTGCAGGTCTTCCGCCATCCCGGTGACCATGCCGTGCAGATTAGAGACTTTCAGCGTTGGCCTTACACTGGCTCCTTTGCCGTTCATCTCAAATCCACTTCCCTGAATGGGATAGGCCTGATACTGCCGCCCCTGCCAGGTGACTGGTTCACCTTTTTCGTTCTGCTCATTACAGAAGAAATAACGATCTCCGCCGACCTCTGTCAGATCAATTTCCCAGAGCACGATCAGCGCGGATTGCTCCGTTTTAGTGCACTCATTGAGTGTTTCCTGCTGTATATCCTGCATCAGTGAGTGACCTCTTCAAAGGTACAGTTAAAATCGGTATACATGGCATTATCCGAAATGCTCCACTCCCTGCAGACAACCCGGACAGTCCTGTTGTGTTTTGGCGGACGCCACAAAAAAGCACGAATCCCGGCATGACGGGATAAAAAACTGTCCAGCGCGGCACGGGAATATTCATCTGTGACACGAAATACCGGTTTAAACGTTTTCAGATCCGCATTCAGACCACCAGCCCGTCGCTGTTCATATCCGTCACCAAACTTTACCGTAATAACTGATGGCTTTCGTGTCGTCTCCATCCCCTCACGGGGGATCCAGTTAAAAACTTCAGGCTCAGGCACTGTACAATCCTCCATCCCGACGCGATGACTGCATAATTGACACAACCCTGCTGTCGATCAGATCCACCAGTCCCCTGGCTGAGCGCGCATCTATCTCGCCATTGCTCCCTTGATTCTGAATGCTGATGTGATACACGGGAGAATAAACAAACCCCCCGCCACTATTCACATTGCCAATGGCTCTGACCCCAAGAGAGCCGTCCGCTGCCCGTGTCAGTGGCATGATAGCTTCAGGCCCGGCCTCGCCCATCAGCCCGGCACCTTTCGCAAAAGCAAAATACGTCGGTGTATCCACAATAGTGTTACTGTAAGCACTCAGATTTGCTGATGTGTAAACACCACCTTTTGCGTTTGCCACCGCCCCCGAAATCCATCCGCCGACCGTACCAAGCCACCCTCCGGCACCGGAGAGTGACTTCAGTCCGTTAACAATGGCCGCATTCATCAGAATTTTTGAAACTTCCTGGAGAATTGAACTCCCCCAGTTTCTCCAGTCCACAACATTTCCGGCCAGTGCATCGGAAATATTTGATACCAGTCCGTCCATAGTGGAAACGACAGCATCTGCCGCCTGCGAAGCATAATCGGTGGCACTGTCTGCCCAGTTGGTCAGCCCCTCCTGGAGTCCTGCATTCCAGTTATTACGTAAAGCATCGGCCTTTGCATAATAATCCTGCTGATCGCTGAGACGCTCTTCCAGATATTTTTTATTCAGTTCTTTCTCCTGTTTCCACAGAGCTTCTTCAATTTCTCCGGCCTGATACTGTCTCAGCAGCTCGTTATTTTTCTGCTCAAACTCATGCCGGATACTCCACATTTCCTGGAGTCGTTCACGCATCCGTGAGCCTTCACCATATCCCAGTAACTGCGCGTCGTTAGACGCCCGGGTACTGGCATTACTGTCCGCCAGGCTGCTTTCATACGCAGCAAGCTGCTCACGAATCTTTTTCTGGTCGATGAGTGCTGCATTCTGCAAAAGCGTTTTTTTCTGCGCTTCTGACAGGGTTGATAATTCGCCCTGACTGACCTGATATTTCATCTTAGCCAGTTCAGTATTCTGCCCTGCCAGTGCTATTTGTTCTTTTTGCTGTTTAATCAGCCGTTTATAAATATCTTCTGTTTTTTCCGCTTCGGTCTTTTTATGCGCTTTGGGTTTATTTGCCTGGTTATTTCGCCAGGCATCCAGTGAGTTATTGATATAATTCTGTCTGGCTGTCTGATACGCCTCTCCCACAAAGCCGAGATCATCCGCAGCATAACCCAGTCGGGCACGCTCACGGGCTTCCCCCTTCAGGCGGGACAGAGCCAGTTCGCGCTCGCTGTTATTCAGTGCAGTCTGCTGTTTATCATCCAGGGTTGCCTGTGGTAGCCGTAACGGTACATTCACCAGCCCCTGTCGCTGCTGAAGTAACTCATTACCAAGCCCAAGAAGGCGATTAAACTCGGTATGCTGCCCATTCATGATCAACAGGGACTGATACGCTTTGTTTTGTTCCGCGGCCTGTTGACGGATCAACGCCACCCGTCGCTCCTCCAGCCCGGCAAGCACATCCTGAATGGATTGCGCTTTGCCCTGCATTTGTGTGAGACGGGACTGTTCAACTGCCAGTTGATTTGTTGCTTCTGCAAGCCCTTCTGTGACAGTTTTTACCGACGTCATGTGGTTAATCATAAAACCGTTATCGGTTGTCCAGCCCGGGTTTGCCAGCACATACTGATAGCCAGCAATTTTTTCCTGTAAGGATTTAATCTTACTTTTCTGCTCGTCAATTAACCTGTTTTGCTCATCAAGTGCCTGCCGCGTCTTTTCCTCATTATCTGACGCTTCAGGAAGCGACATTGCCGACGTTTTCTGGCGAATTTCGTCGATTGTTGCGGCATACTGGCGTGCAGATTCTCTGGCCTGCTCCTGATTCTGATACATCGTGTACCAGGCCGTCGCCCCCAGCATGACGAGTCCCGGCACACCACCAACCAACCCCAGCGCACCACTTAACAGACGACTCCCCACTGACGTGACAGTATTCAGCGTTGTCTGTGCCGCTGTTCTGGCCGCAATATTACGGGTAAGTGACGCCTGGGCAGCTGTCAGCTTCGCTTCTGCTGCGGCCTGCCTTTCGGTACCGCGAGCAGCAACAACCGCCTGTTGCGCACGATAAACCGCCGCACGCGCCCTGGCGGTTGCTATCTGTGTCCCCCGAAGTTGCGCTTCAGCAAGAGCCACTTCGTTTCTGGCTGCAGTAATTAATCCGGCAGTTGCAGATCCAGCAGAAGACGCCATATTGCCAAAATATCGGGCTACCCCGACGGCAACCAGAGCACCGGCAGCGGTTGCCACGGTGTCAATATTGCCTGCAAGACCATTCAGCACCCCGGAGAGCGTCTTCGTCACTCCGCTTGCCTCGTTCGCACCACCAACCCAGGCCATAAAGGCGTTTTCAACTTTGGTTGCAGAGGATGAAACCGTATCAGGCATTGCTGCATATTCATCACGCAACGCCCCAAGCTGACTAATCAGTGCAGGAACAACCTTATCGGCGGTTAGTTTTCCGTTATCCGCCATGGCCTTCAGATCCTTGCGGGCAACGCCCATTCCCGCAGCCAGCGCACGAATAACACGATCACCGCTCTCATTCACCGAGTTAAACTCTTCACCGCGCAGCACTCCCTGCGCCAGTGCCTGACTGAACTGCGTGATCACCGAACTGGCTTCTGCTGTACTGGCACCGGATAATTTCAGGCCCGTGGAGATCGCCTCGGTGACTTTCAGTACCTCCTCAGAACTGTAACCATACTCCCGCATGGAAGCTGCAGAACGTGCAAAAAGGCTGGCGTTATCAGAAAACGCCGTCCCCGTTCTCTGGCTGATCGCCATTAATTCACGTTGTGATACCTGAAAATCATCACTGGACTGTGAGGCCTGCTTCAGACGGGCATTTACTGAATTCCACTCATCGGCGAGAGAAATAAGATGACCGGTAGCAAAAGCCCCGGCAAATGCCCCCGCCATATTCAGTGCCGAAGATTTAGCTGTATTTATCTGATCCGTCACTTCTGCCAGTGCACGCCGCATTTCACGGGATGCAGCAGCGGACTGCCGGCCTCCGTTCTGCATGGTACGGTAGTAATCCTGCCCCATACGCGAAGCCCGGGAGATCTCTGACTGGAATGACCGGGAATTTGCCGAGATTTTAATAATCAGTTCACGTAATGTCGCCACACTCATTCTCCGGACGAAAAAAAACCGCCGAAGCGGTTATGTTGACTCACTGAGACACTATTAAAAGCGCTTTTTCCAGTCCGGCAAATGGATCTGATACGCCTTCTGTCTGCTCCTTCTCCCACTGAAGAAGCGCATCATTCAGTGGCACTTTGACCCCCTGCGCACCGTAAACAGCCGAAACAATCTGGGCAGCCCGGATATCAGCCCGTTCGTCCCCCAGCGGGCTGAACCTGTCAAATTCTGCCCACATCATGATTTCTGATGCGGACATTTCCCGGCGTAACTCTGACAATGTGCGCCCCATCCTGAGCGCCAGCATCATCAGAAAACGCATCCCCGGAAGCGCTACTTTTTTTTAACCTCGCCGGCATCACTGATCAGTTCCAGAGACTGCCGAAGAAGCCGCGCATGCACCGGGCCATACACGGCAATCACCTGTTCACGATCATCCTCTGAAAATACAGGTTGCAGTCCGGTATCACACAGAACATCAATGAACAGTTCAACATCTGCCTCCAGATTTCGGCGGGCGCGCTCCGCAACGGATAACGGTGTCTCATTATCTTTTGCTTTAACGATCTCCTGCCAGCGCAACCAAGCTTCTGCAGAAGGTTCCCGTAATACAACCGTTACCCCTTCCCATTCAGGCACATCAACAGTTTTATGGCGAAACCCCGACATCGTTGCCAGTGCCAGATTGCGGATATTTTTAGTCATCACATCTATCCTCATTAACTGACGGTAACAGTGCAGGAAGTGGAGGTCACCTTGTTAACAGGGCTTGCTGAATCAGAAATCTCGCAGGTATACGCACCCGCATCACCGGATGATGCTGATGCCTTACTGAACGTTGCCACCGTCTGTCCGGAAACAGGAGAACCACCTTTCTTCCAGACATAAGAATAAGGCGGCACACCACCCGCAGCCTCAACCGCCATTTCAAGTTTCGCTCCGGAAGCAACCCGCAGCGTGCTTTTTAAATCAACCTTCACTTTCAGCGAAGCTGTCGTCAGCACAGGTTTGCCTTTCAGACGCAGGGAAAACGTTGCAGCCACAACACCATTGGTTCCTGCAGACCAGGTATGCTGACGCACTTCTGCCATAAAGGTAAATCCGTTGCCTGACGGAAAAATAACTTTAAAGCCATACGTGGTGTCATTGTCATAGGCACTGCGCAACGCGTTCTGGGCAGCATTGAGGTAAAAGTTGCCTGACATGGAAATCTCTGACGCGGCACCAAGACCGTTAATATTTTCCTGCTCAACAGAACACAGCGTGGTGACATCAATATCCTGCTTTTGTCCAGCGGTAAACTGCACTTCTTTGATTGTACAGCTCAGGCCAAGATAGCTGGCAGAATCCAGGGTTTCTGCTGTTACCGGTGCAGACGAAATCATAATTTTCGTCAGTTGCGAACGCTCAAAATTAGAGGACATACTCGTCTCCTGAAAATAAAAAACCCGCCAGCGGCGGGTGGGTAAAATCATTAACGACCTCAGGCTATTACCTGAAATTCAAGCGTGGCTCTGCTCAGACGGGAATCAGGATCATAACCCTGAGTTTTAGAAATAACGGATGGTGCCAGTTCCCTTACCGCATCAAGCGCCTGCTCACGGATATCATCTGCGTCATCAGGAGCCGTTGCCCAGATATCAATCTGCACTGTGATTCTGGATTCAGCCTGACCATCAAGCACATCAGACGCGATGTCAGACACCACTGAAAACACCAGCCATGGTGGAAATACCGCAGGCTTTCCCTCCGTCAGCGGGACCACATAAGGATAAACCTGCCCTCCGGCCAGTTTGGACAGAAGAGCATACAGCGTGGCTTCTCTCATTTACTCAGCACCCCATCAATAGCCTGATTCATATGCTTCATGGCAACCTGTGCTGCCAGCTCCTCTGTCATATCAAAGGCCGGGCGAATGAACGGATGGGCAGGCATATTGATAGTCCCCAGCTCCACGAAACGCCAGTAAAACGCGTTTCGCGGATCGCTGGCTTTCATGCTGTTATCACTGTTTCTGGTTCGCAGATTCCGCCCACGAATGTGGACACCAGAGATAATTTCACCACGACGCTTTGAACGCTGAGTGAGAATAACCACGTTTTTCTTCAGTTTTCCGGTTCGCTCTGGCGCATGGTCAATAACCGCCCCCCGGATAACCTCTGCACCGGCACGGGAGGCATCGCGAAGCACCTTATTACTCTCTGCTCTGCTGAGAAGTTCCAGATCTCTTGCAATATCCGCCAGGCCAGAAAAATCCAGACTAAAATCCGTCACATTCCACCTCTCTGGCTGCAAAGTATTTCAAGCCTGGAGGATCGTGCGTCCGGGATCGGCGGCCCGTCGATATTCAGAATGGCTCCCTTGAATGCCCCGGTCAGCACTTTCAGACGTGAGGCGGCCGTCACATCGCGCCGAAATCGCATCCAGACTCTTACTGTTGTCTGCGCGGTTTCCGCACCGCCCGATATACGTTCCCGCCCACTGATCCCCTTAACCTCTGCCCATACCGTAGCCCCCTCTTTCAGGGTTTCCTCCGGGTGACCGGAAGGGGTACGGGAGGTCGTAATATTCAGAATAACCACGCGATCACGTAATCTTCCTGCCTGCATGAAATCCTCCTACGTTCCGGGATGAAACCGATACATTCGGAGTCCGGTATAGAAAAAATCAGGTACAGCATCCTGCATTTCCCTGTTCTCGTACCAGTAGCCAACCAGTTGCATAAGACGCAACTTTATCAGCGGTGTTATTACAAGCCCGGTCGTATCCTGATCAGGAACAGTTTCATCGTGAAGTGTCCGGTTTAAAAACTTTTCAGCCTCTTCTCTGGCTGCTGCCAGATACATCATAAGAAGTGCATTCTCCTGTTCATTGTCATCATCAATCCGGCACTGAACACGAAGCTCTTCCAGAGTAGGCATCATTTGGGCTACCTCTATGAATGCTGTTTTTTAGCCTTATCAGATACCCGTGCAACAGGTGTTCTCTTATCAGAAACAATCCCTGCTGCAGTGGCAATTTCACGTACCCGTTCGGGTAATTCTTTATCTTCATACTCACCAGCACGAATGATCTCAACGCGCATACCGTCCGGTGACCATTTCAGATCTTGTTTCAGGATCATGATTCTTCACCCGTCAGAACAGGGGGTGCGGTTCCGCGCCCCTGAGTGATTACGCCGCTGCAATCTTCAGCAGTTTGATGGCCTGCGAATCGACCAGCATCCCGCCGGTGCGCTTGGTGGTATAAAAACCGACAAACGGTTTATTGGTGTACGGGTCACGCAGAATGCGGGTGCCGATACGGTCAACGATGGTGTAACCCCGTTTGAAGTTACCAAATGCAATGGCTTTCGCATCAGCGGCGATATCCGGCATCTGTTCGTTTTCAGCGATACCGTAACCCGCCAGAGAGGACGGCTGCCCCAGTTCCAGCCCCGGACGCCACAGATAGTTACCCTCGGTGTCTTTCAGCAGACGGATGGCAAACAGGCTGTTGTTGTTCATCATGAACTTCGCGCCAGTGCGGTGTGCCTTACGCAGCGTGTAAATCAGTTTGATAATGGCGTCTGCGGTCACCGCGGTCGCTTCGCCGGATACAATATGCTGAAGTTTGCCGAACGCCCGGACCTTGTCGGTTTCATCCGTGGATTCATACGCCAGGAACCCTTTCGGCTTCTTGGTGCCATCGCCTGAGGTAAAGGCAATTTCTTCCTGTTCGGCAAATTCGGTTGCCAGCTCGCTGTTGATCCAGGCCTCCACGTTGAAGAAGGCATCGTCCAGCATTTTCTGGGTAGCCTGCGGGTTGCCGTAGATTTCCCCCATGAGAGGTTCAATCAGCTCCAGTCTGGAGGTGGCAGTCTGGGATCGCGTATCCGTTTCCCCCACCCATCCGGAAGCCGTACCGCCCAGATTCACCAGTTTTTTGTAGTCGGAACCGCCAACGGTGATCACCGTGGCTTCCTGACGCATCACCACTTCATCTTTCAGCAGGTTAAGAATGTTGCGATCCAGTTCTTCCGGCACGGCGTAGCCACCGTCTTCATCGGTACCCACCTGCAATGCCTTACGCTCCAGATCGCGCAGACCGTCTTCACGGCCTTTACGCAGGAAGCCCACAAACGCCTCTTTATGCTCGGTGGCCAGTTTATTTTGCGCTCCACCTGCCGGACGTTTCAGCTCAAGCAGCTCTTTTTCAAGGTCGCTTTTGAGATTTTCCAGCTCGCTGAGTTTCCCGTTCAGGGTTTCCACCTGCCCGGCAAGCTTGCCTTTTTCCTGCTCAATCGCATCCACGCGCTTGTCGTTCTTTGCTTTGAAGTCGTCAAACTTCTGCTGCAGCTCCTGCGCGACCTGTTCGACATCTTTAATATCAACCGCCATCGTATTTCTCCTGATTAGAAGTTCAGATTTTTCAGTGCATTCAGTGCAGAGCCCACATCCTCAGCGTCGCGCAGGGATAGTGCGCCATAGCCCCCGGCCATGAATGCTTTGGCCTGGGTACGGGAGAGTCCGACATCACGCAGGACTCTTTCGATTTTTTTCTGTTCGGGGATTTCCCCGCGGGCCAGTGCGTTCTTGACGTCGCTGATCCGCGCCTCGTCGTTAGACGGGAACGTCACCAGGCTGACTTCCCAGAGGTCGATTTCTTTCAGCAGAAAGGCTTCTTTGCTCCGGTCGTATTCCCAGTCTTTCAGGACGTACCCAATAGAAAGGCCGGTTAACGAACCGGCCTTCATGTGTGCATGTGCGCGTTTTGCGAGGGGATCATCATCAATAAGCAACCGTCCCCTGACGTAAAGCCCGACATCGTCTTCCTTCATTTCGGTGTAAACACCGATGGGTTCATCCATGCGGTGCTGCCAGAGCAGCGCAGGTAACGCTTTTCTGTCACTCCACGCCCGCAGGGAAGCAGCAAATGCCCCGGACATCACCACATCATCGTGGCTGTCCTTTACACCAAAGACGGAGCCATACCCTTCAAACTCACCGGAGTCACTGACAGATTTCAGACTCAGCGGTACATCAAGACGTTGTTTCGTCTGCATTGGCGTTATCCTTCTGCTTACCGGCTTTACTGCCATCGGAGGGTTTCGTGGTCATGTTCATCGGTGTGAGATAGACATCACCACCGGGACGCGGATTCATATCTTCCAGGTCGCGGCAGTCATTGGGAGAGTAAATTCCCCAGTTGATCCCGGTGGCGTAGGCTTCAAAACGGGACTTCATATCCCCGCGCAGTAACGCCCCGGCGTTAAATTTGGCGTAATAAACGCCCTGCTTACTTTTTCGTACCAGTCCGGTGTTGATCCGCTGCTCAATGCGGGTCAGATACGGCACCAGTGAATAGTTGATAAATCCCAGCCCCAGCTCTTCGATATTGTTGAAGGTGGCGCGATCGGTGTTCTGCACCATGTGCAATGGCACCCGGAACAGACGACAGATTTCTTCAAGCTGAAACTTGCGGGTTTCCAGGAACTGGCTGTCCTCGGCGTTCAGCGCCATCGACTTCCAGTCCAGCCCCATCTCAAGGATCATCGGGCGGTGAGCATTGCCAAGCCCGGTGTGACGCTCCTCAAAATCTTTCTTCAGGCGCTCATAAGCCTGATCTGACAGCGTCTGCTCTGTACGCAACACACCCGACGTCACCGCGCCATTGCTGAACAGTCTGGCCCCGTGCTCTTCGGTCGCTGCCGCCAGCGATATTGCCTCGCGGGCATAGGCGATGGGATTCAGCCCCACCAGTCCGTCCAGCGTCAGCGTGCGCACATGCCAGATATCTTCCTGGCTCAGTACATCCGTGGAGCCATCCGGGAATGTGACCTGATAGACCGGCTCCCAGCTACTGTTAAGCTTCGGTACCACACAGCCGGGATCGACGGGCAGCAGTTCAGCCACTTCGCCAAATGCTTTCACTTTGTAGGCGTAAAAGTTTCCCCGCAGGCACAGACAGGTGACCACCAGCTCCCAGAACTCCTGCGGCGTCATATAGCCATTGGGATGCGTGGAGATCAGCTTATGCAGACGTTCGCCAGTGGCTCTCTGCTTCAGGCTGCCGTTCAGGTGATACAGGTTGCAGGGCAACATCCCGACCGACTCCGCCAGCACCCTGACACAGGAAAAAACCGCCGTCAGTCGCATGGCCCGCTGGCTGCTGATCTGCTTTCCGGTATAGGTGTCGTAGGACAACCCGATAGCATCCGCCAGCTCTGCTGGCGTGGTCACCGGTGCGTCACTTTTTCGTTGAAATAATCCCGAAAAGAACACTATTTACCTCCGCCGACAGACGACTGTGTACGGTCGAGATATCGCGCCACCAGCCACGACCAGAACAGGCACAACGCCCCGGCAACAACAAACCCCGCCGGGGGATAAATCAGCCAGGCACCATACGCCAGCAAAAGCACCCCCAGCACGCCCACCAGAGGCGCGAGAATCAGCATGATCATAATTACCTCAGTTAAAGCGAGCGGATCCCGTAGGACTCAATGTGGTCGGACAGAGTGTCTTCTTTCTCATACAGCATGGCTCTGCCAACCGCCATAATCAGCGCAACTGCACCATCGATTTTGTTTTCCGCCTGCTCTTTGACGGGCTTCACCACATCATCGTTACCCGGAATGGTTTTGCCGACCACGTTGCCGATACACCAGGTCATGATGGGATTGCCATCATGATGAAAGCGCCCCGATTCAATTGCCGCTTCCAGCTCTTTCATCGGGTCGGACATGTTGGTGTAGTTCTGAATGATGGTGATGGGATTCAGGTCTTCATCAGCAAGGTCATGTGACAGCCCGGTCGCCCCGAAGGGGTCGATGGGTGACTCGCTGACCGGGCTGATTTTGTTCGCCGCTTTGGCCTCTTCGAGGATGTAGCGATAATCCACCTCTGCACCATCGGTAACGGTCAGGACGCCCATTTCCACCCATTTCTGAAAGCGTTCGGCTGTCCGGCGATCTTCATTTTTCTCGACGCTGTACACCGTGTCATACGGTACCCAGAAACGCGGGGCCACACTGTAGTAATGCGTTTTACCGTCAATCTCGCGGGTATAAAGTCGCGCCATGCTGTTCATATCCAGCTTACGGGCCAGGTCAAAGGCCAGAATGCACGGCTGCCCCTCGAACTGCTCAAGGGTCAGTGATTTATCCTCGCAGCTCTGCCAGCTCACCAGGTTGAAATACGCCGAACGCGCCGACACCCAGATATTGAGGTGTTTTGTTTTAAAGACGTTTGCCAGACGGGCGTTATTTTTCGCACGCTGCTGCTGACTTAACAAAAATTCGCGATAAACCGACACGCCAATATTCGGGTTAGCTTTTTCCAGCACCTGCGGGTCGGTCCAGTCATCGCCTTCGTCAACGGTATAGATGATCCCGAACAGTTCATCGTTGGGTACCGACCCGTTGAGCATCTCGATAACTTCCCGTCGCTTGTCGTAGCACGGCCCCTCAATGTTGTACCCGGCAGTAGTAATGGCCCACATCAGTGGCTGACGTCGCGCCCCCATCCCGGTAAGCATCGTGGTGTAAAGCGCATCGGTGGCGTGCTCGTGATATTCATCCACCACCGCACAGTGGGGTGATGAACCATCACCGGGGTTACCGATCAGCGGTTCAAACCGCGCGCCATCCTCCGGACGATTCATGTTTGAGGCGTTAACCTCAATCCCGAACGCTTCCGTCAGCATGGGTGTGCGTTTACACATCAGTCGCGCCGGGCGAAAGACTTCCCACGCCTGTTTCTCTGTCGTGGCACCGGAATACACTTCCGCGCCAAACTCGTTATCACAGGCAAAACAATACAGGGCAACACCGGCAGAGATTGCCGATTTGCCGTTCTTACGGGGGATTTCGGTATACACCTCCCGGAAGCGGCGCAGCCGGGACCCTTTATTGACCCAGCCAAACGCACAGCAGACCACAAATAGCTGCCACGGCTCCAGCGTGATGGGCATCCTCTTGAATGCCCACTCACCCTTGGTGTGCGGCAACAGCTGAATAAATTTGGCGGCCCGTTCAGCCAGGTCCTTGTCGAAGCGGTAACGAAACGACTTACTTTTTTCCGCCATCAGGTCATCAAGATGGCGCTGGCAGGCCTGAATCACAAACTGGCAGGCCACAATCTTTCCGCGCACAACATCACGGGCATACTGATTGGCAGCATTTACGTTGGGGTAAGATTTCCGGCTCATGACTCGATGATTTTCAGAAACGGGTTAGTGGCTTTCTTCTGCCCCGCCAGGCCAATCAGACGCTGGCGGCTGCTGGGGTCGAGTCCGAGCATTGCCCCCGTGCTGCTCATCTCGGACTCCTGTTCTTTTTTGGCGGTCAGCTCCGGATTTTTGACCCTGCCGCCCATTGCACCGGTGATGGTGTTGCCCTGTATGGCAATATTTTTCACGGCACGTCGCCAGAACTCATAGGCCACGCACCACCGCTCAAGCACCGCGAGGTCAGTCACGCACAACAGGCCCTGACCGCAGAGTTCTTTGGTTGTCAGTTGCCACATGATCGTGGCGAGAGGGAGATCTTCTTCAGCGAACCACTCCGGTGGCTCAACACCTTTGATGGGCGTAAAAACAGGTTCATCTTTATTCAGGGCTCGCTTGCCGGGGTTTCCGGCCAGCGCCTTGCGCGCCGTTGGCTTGGGGCGACGCCCGGAACGCCCCGCCGTTCCAGCCATATGCGGCACTCCTGGTTAAATTTTATTTTTCGCGGGTATAAAAAAACGATGGGGCGGGCAGTCCGGAAGACGTCAGGTCACAGGGATTTGACCCGCCCCTCCCCTCTGGCAGTGGGAACTGGTTCTCACCTCAGCCGTTCACGGGCCGTCTTCGCCTTATGACACGGCCAGCACAGGCTCTGCAGATTACTGTCGGCATCTGTGCCGCCATGCGCTTTAGGGATGATGTGGTCAACGGTTTTCGCCTCACGCACCACACCAGCACGCAGACATAACTGACACAGGCCTTTGTCACGCTTCAGCACACGTTCACGGATAGCATCCCATTTCGAACCATAACCGCGCTGATGACGGGATTGTCCAGGTTTGTATTGCTTCCAGCCTTCGCCTTTGTGTTGTTCACAGCAGCCAGATGGATTTATAGTTGTTTTGCCGCACCCTCGGACCCGGCAGGCTTTAGGAGTTCGTGGTGGCATAATTTCTATCTCTTGTACGATTTTGAAAAGGGCAATTACATGAATCAAGAAATAATTACCGAATTAGAAAAAGAAATTGATGAATTAAAGCTTGAGACCTCTGCAAATCGCGTAATGATTAAAATCATCATGAAATATATTTCAAACACTTCTGGGATGGATGTTAATACTATTTTTCAAGAAGTCGTTGAGGCGATAGCCCCTAATGATATTTCTCCTGAAAATACACCAGAAGAAATTGAACGCCTACAGCAATTCAAAGAAAAGTTATTATCTTTTGGTCACGAATAATAAATAGGCGCCTTCTAGGCGCCTGAAAATACTACATACCACACTCCCTCAATGATCGCTCCAGTAACGTGGATATTTTCTTAGAGCATATCCCTGCTCCCCTCAACCGTAAACAATGTGTAATTACACTATTAATGAGCGACTGGTACGCGCAACCTTGAGCTCTCTGGGATATCATGGCTGCTGCTATGGCACTACTTATTAAGGTTTATCCGTTTACTGACACTCTCTGCTTCTATTTTACGAATAGAAGTTTTATCCCGATTACAGTTAGTCAGTGCTGACAACAGACTCACATTCAAATCCAGACTGCCTCCATAGGTCAGCGGATCGGGAATGGCTGGTTGCGGGGTTTCAGCGGTCAGACTTGCCGGTAGCGGTATCACCGGAACTTGTACGTAAACTGTCCGCGTACTTCCGCAACCGGTCAGCAGCGGCAGCAGGCACAGGACGTGAAGCGCAATCATCATTCGCAACAGCCACTTTGATATCTTCCTGGGTTCTCTGTGACTCCAGTGCGATCTGCTGTTTTGCATGCTGGTTAGCCTCCAGAACTGTATTGATGATTTGCATTGATTGCAGGACGTTATTGGTAATGGCAGTTGCTGATTCGGCATTTTGTACAGCCTCATCAGCGCGTTTCTTTTCGCGCTGGTATTTGCTGTGGTAGTGGTTAGCTGACCAGACGAGAGAACCGAATAAAGTCAGGAGGAAAGCAGAAATAACCAGCTTATAGCTCAACTTCATTTACCATCCCGCCAACCTCTTTAAACCTTGCAATCAGGTCACCAATTTTATGTTCATACTGACCATAACCAGCGCCCGGCAGTGAAGCCCAGATATTGCTGCAACGGTCGATTGCCTGACGAATATTGCCGCGGTCAATCATCGGTAAAGCACCACGCTCTTTAATCTGCTGCAGAGCTACAGCGTCCTGGCTTTCTGGAGAAAAATCTTTCAGGCCAAGCTGTTTACGGTAAGCATCCCACCAGCGTGAAAGAAGTTGATAACGGCCTGCAGCTGTTGATTTGAGTTTCGGGTTTAGCGTGACAAGTTTGCGAGGGTGATCGGAGTAATCAGTGAAGAGTTCTCCACCGACAATAACGTCATAACCGTGGTTACGTGTCGGTTGTCGCCCGTTATCCGTTCCTTCTGACCAGGCCACCATATCAAGGAAAGCTTTACGCTGGGGATTTAGTACCTGCATAAATTACTCCTTCGAGCTACCAAACTTGTTACCGATTACCCTCATTGCAGCCCCACGAATAGCATCGACCCCGATCAGCCCCACCCCACCACCAATGGCAACAGAAAGTGATTTAGGCCATCCGACATACTCAAGAGCGGATGCAAAGGTCAGTGTCAGAGCGCCACAGAGCAAAATCTCGAGCGTTTTTCGTTTCCAGCCACCACCACTGCCAAAATAGGCAATGCGCAAGCCAGCCATAACGATCGACATAATCACTGCGCCCAGTGGCGTATCTCCACGCCACCAGCTCTGAAACAACTCCAGCCAGTCTGGCCAGGTATTTGGGTTATGAGGCATTTCGTCATCTCTCACCTCGCGATTATTTGCGGGTGCTGTGTTGGAAATAAAAAGGCCACGCAACGTGGCCACCAGAACTATTTCCCCACCAGTTCACTTACCTCTTTCACCGTCTGGTTAAACCGCTCTGACTCAAGCTCAACACCTAACGCCCGACGCCCCAGCGCCATTGCTGCTTTTATTGTG
>ERZ860590.1145-NODE-1145-length-15317-cov-3.149260_pt1 | contig 15317 bp, 16 predicted proteins | sample MGYA00509975_ERZ860590 | MGnify/ENA primary metagenome ERZ860590 (study PRJEB30046, sample SAMN00715250) | human gut metagenome | study: EMG produced TPA metagenomics assembly of the A metagenome-wide association study of gut microbiota in type 2... | reverse complement strand
ACAATTCCTTATGAGGGCGCAGGCTTTGAGATCTATGATTCAAACGGTCAGAAGATTTCTATGACTTTCAGCTATCCTACTCCCACAACTATCGATGTATTTTACACAAACAACGAGGGATACCTCATCACTCCCGAGGTTCTTCTCTACGGCGAATATTCTCTTGTTGAGGTTCAGGCTCCTGTGGGTTATGTTCTGGACAGCACGCCCGTGCCCTTCACAGTTTCTGCTGATAACGCAGAGGAAGAAAATGCTTTGACAGTCATTAAAGTTCACAAAGAAAACACCGCTCAGAAAGGCAGAATTTCGGTTCAGAAAACAGGTGATATTTTTAAAACCGTTGCTATGGCGTCCTCCGCTTACACGGATGAAAACGGCGAGATGACAGTAAATCCAACCACCTACACTCCCGTGTTTGCAAGCGGAAATCTTTCCGGCGCAGTATTTCAGGTGATCGCTTCGGAGGATATCGTTACGCTTGACGGCACAATCAGAGCCAACGCAGGCGATGTTGTGGCTGAAATTACAACCGATGAAAACGGCTATGCGGAAAGCGATCTGCTTTATCTTGGCAATTACGAAATCAAGGAGGTTTCTGCACCGTTTGGCTATGTTCAGAATACGGAATCACAGTTTGTTGAACTGACCTATGCAGGACAGGAAATCGCAGTGCTTGATACCGTAAATACGTCATTTGTCAATGATTATCAGGACGTTGAGATCAGTCTCTCAAAGGTTATGGAGAACGACGAGCTGTTTGGCATTTACGGCAAGGACTGCTATACAAGCGTAAGCTTCGGATTGTTTGCAGCAGAAGATATTACGGCGGCAGACGGTACTGTAATTCCTGCGGACGGACTGATTTCAGAAGTTTCACTTGCTGAGAATATGACTGCAAAATTTGATGTACAGATACCTTTCGGATGGTATTATGTCAAAGAAATTTCTACTGATGAACACTATATTCTTAACGGAGAAAAATATCTTGTAAACTTCGAGTATATGGGACAGGACATTCAGAATGTGGATATTGACTGCGGACAATTCGTAAATCTTCTCAAGCGTGGCAGGATAGAGGGTCACAAGGTAGATGACAAGAGCGAACCTCTTGAAAAGGCTGTGTTCGGGCTGTTTACTGCCGACTGTGTGAAGTTCAGCAGAGATACTACAATAATGACTGCCGCTTCAGATGAAAACGGATATTTTGTGTTCGACGAAATCCCCTATGGCGAGTATATTATTCATGAGATCGAAGCTCCCACAGGATATATTCTCAGCAATAAAAGCTATCTCGTAAGCATTTCAGAGGACGGCGACGTCATTGAGATAACTGCCGAGAACAAGCCTATTACCGTTAAGATCTCAAAGCGTGATATTTACGGAAACGAGCTTAAGGGAGCAAAAATGCAGATTATTGACTCTGAGGGAAATATTGTTGATGAATGGACTTCCGACGGCACAGATCACATCGTTTCAAAGCTTGGTGCAGGTGAATATGTGCTTAAAGAAATTGCCGCACCCGACGGTTATGTGATTGCGATGGACATTAAATTCAGCGTTGATGTTTACGGCAATGTTACGGTAGAAAACGTTGATTCAAAAGCCTTATCAGATAACGGCTATCCGCTTATAGTTATGGTGGATGATACGACTAAGGTTCGTATTTCAAAGCAGGACGTTACAACAGGCGAAGAATTGCCGGGTGCTACTTTGCAAATTATCGACGAGAACGGAAATGTTGTTGAAGAATGGGTATCTACAAATGAACCACATATGATCGAAGGGAAACTTATTGCCGGCAAGGAATACACACTTAAAGAGATCATAGCACCTGAGGGCTATGAGATTGCAAATGAGATAAAGTTTACTGTGAATGCTGACGGAACTGTGACCGAGGTCGTTATGTATGATGAGCATACGCCTGATCTTGAAACCCCTCCTACGGTCATAATAGATATTCCTCATACAGGTGTATCCGCAGACAATGGTGCTGAACTTTATCTCGTAGCCACAGCGGTTATTATGACTTTCGGTATGCTCATATGCAAGAAGAATGATAAGAAACAAAGAAAGGATGATGTGAAATGAGATCTAAAAAGAAATTGATCGCAGCAGCAAGTTCGGTGTGCTTTGCGGCTATGATGTCGCTAACAGCTTATGCTTCGGGCGATGTTGCGGGAGCTGTGCAAAGCACTTGGACCACTGCAAGATCGCAGGTGGTTTCGGTTGTAAACAACGTCGTGTTCCCCGTAATCGACGTGATATTGGCGGTTTTGCTGTTTGTTAAGATAACGCTGGCATACTTGGATTACCGCAAACACGGGCAGTTGGAGTGGACGCCGATCGCTATAATTTTCGGCTGTCTGATCTTTTCTCTGACCTGTCCGCTGTACATCTGGAGTATTATTTGATAAGGAGTAGGAACGGATATGAAAACAAAAGTAATAACCGCATTTTTAGCAGTGTTTATGCTGGCAATGACCGCCTGCGGAACGATCAGTCCGCCAATACAGACGGTGGAAACTACAACAATTCCGATAACAGCCGAGTCATTGGATTCGGCTGTCTCTTCGGAGGTCGAAAGTACCGTCAACAATGAACAGGTAAAGTCCGATACCTTTATCGCAGAGTTTTTCGATTCAAATATCAGCTTTGAAGATACAAGCGAATTGGTTACTGAGTCGATGAAAGGCTGTTCCTTTGAATCGGAAAAAGATGAGTCAAACGGAATACAGAAAATTATGCTTAAAGGCAAAAACGGCGGAGGAATAGTTAATGTTCTATGCATTGATTTAAGTCAAAGTAATCTTGATTACGACATGGAATATATCCTTGAAAACTTCGGGGATTACTATTTCGGACAGACCTCCGCACAGATGAGCGGTATCACTGAGGATGATTTTGTGTCAAATTATCGTATGACAACAAATGTATATTCAAAAGGAAAATATCAGCAGTACGGCTCTGTTCAGAAGTCTGACGGTATGGTGACGCAGTTTGGGTACACGGAAACCTATGCTGTGCTTAGTGAAAACAAGCTGACAGTAGTATCAGGAGCATATCTCGGTACGGATATGATGGAAAGACAGAGTTTTTCGCAGCTTTTGGGTAAGCTTGATGAAAATGTCAAGTATTAAAGGTTGGTGTAGTTATGCCATATATCCCATTTACAGACGAACAAAAAGTCCTTGCAAATTCGGTAGACTTGGAGCAGTTTTTGCGTATGCGGGGTGAAAAGCTGGAACGTGTCGGCAGAGAGCATAAGCTCATTTACTACGACGGTTCGGGCAGGCACGACAGCATAACGCTCCGTGGCTCGACTTGGTTCGACCATAAAAATCAAGTGGGCGGCGGAGCAATAAAATTCATGCAGGAATTCTATGATATGGACTTTCAGACGGCTGTTCACGAACTGTTAGGACAGACGATAACTCCCCTCTCTTATGCTCCTTCAAAAGCTGTTGTGCATGAAGAAAAAACAAAAGAGTTCAAGCTTCCCGAAGCGAACAGCAATATGCACAGAGTGTTCGCATACCTCATAAAACAGCGGTTTATTAATCCCGAAATTATCAGTTTTTTTGCAAAACAGCATACACTTTATGAGGACAAACAGCACCACAATGCAGTGTTTGTAGGGCTTGATGAAAACGGAGTTCCAAGACAGGCAAGCAAGCGTTCAACCAATTCTTTCGGGAAAACTTTCCGCATTACCTGCGAGGGTTCAGATACTCGCTACAGCTTTTCTCACTTTGGCAAGTTGGAAAAGCTGTTCGTTTTTGAAGCCCCGATAGATATGCTTTCGTACCTTACTTTGCACCCCGAAAATTGGCAACAGCACTCATATATTGCAATGAACGGTGTTTATGAAAATGCCGTTTTAACAGCGTTAAAGAATCACTCAAACATCAATGAAATTGTGCTTTGCGTGGATAATGATGAGGGCGGAATCGAGGCTGTTGACAGACTTCGGGATATTTTGAGAGAAAACGGCTATGAAAATGTACGGCGATTTGCTCCCAAATTTAAAGATTGGAATGAAGATTTAAAGGCAAAAAACGGAGCGAAATTTTTGCCTGCTGTTCCTCATAAGCGAAAGGAAGAATATCTGAAAGAAGTTAGCGAACTTGTGTATCTGAAATGCCGTCCTGATAAGCTGACCTCGCAGATCTATGCAACGTTTAAAAACAGACAATACAAATATTTGGCTGAGTATGCACTTGCAAGCTCTGCTTTTTTTATTGCACCAAAGGACGAAAATCTTATGTTTGAAAAGTTAAAATTCAAGCTGAAAGATGAGTACAAGCCTTATACCGACAAGGGCAAAAAGGTGCAGAAACAAAGGGCTTTGCAGGATTGTGTGCAGGAGGTTTTGCGTGATCTTAAGCGGACTGCCCGTACCCGTGAACAGTCGGTAAATACGGCGAAATTGCTGTATCAGCTCGCCGACAGCGCTGTAAGACTGTCTGTTGAGGAAACTTTAAATGCTCCTATGCAAGAGAATATTGAATCAGAAGATATAGTTTCAGAACCCGAACCTTGTATGGAATTCGGGTAATGCTATACCCTCCGCCTCACAGCGCAATACCTTGAAGATAACAAACTAACTATCTTATTAAATACAAAAGATAGAATATTCTATGATTGGAAGTGAAAAATTGAATGAAAAACAAATGATTTTAATAGGCGTGCTTGCAGTGATTTTTGTTGCATTTTTAGTAGTTGTAAATCTGCTTGACAACAAGTCGCTTAACGGAATTAAGGCGAAAAAGGTCGGCAACGGACAGCACGGAACTGCAAGGTGGGCGACGAAAACGGAGATAAAGAGAACTTTTATCCCTCTGCCATTCGAGCCTGAACTCTGGCGGCAGGGTAAGAATCTGCCGACTGTACAAGGCACAGTTGTTGGTTGCAGAGGTTCAGGGAAGAAAACCATAGCTCTTGTGGATGACGGAGATGTTCATACGCTGATGATAGGAGCTGCAGGTGTCGGCAAGACCGCATACTTTTTGTACCCTAACATCGAACTTGCCTGTGCAAGCGGAATGTCCTTTGTCAGCACAGATACAAAGGGCGACATAGCACGAAATTATGGCACTATCGCAAGCAAGCACTATGGCTACAATGTTTCTGTGCTTGATCTGAGAAATCCGACACGAAGTGATGAGAACAACATTCTGCATCTTGTCAACAAGTATATGGACGAATATCTGGCGGATAAAAGCAATTTATCTGCGAAAGCAAAAGCGGAAAAGTATGCAAAGATAACAGCAAAGACAATTATCAATATCGGCGGAGGTGACAGTGCAAGCTACGGTCAGAATGCGTTCTTTTACGATGCAGCAGAGGGCTTGCTTGCCTCAGTTATCCTGCTTTTGGCGGAGTTTGGCGACAAAAACGAAAGGCATATTGTTTCAGTTTTTAAGCTGATCCAAGACCTTTTGGCAAAGTATCAGCCTGCGCCGAAAGCCAAGCCTAAAATGTATTTTACAAAGCTTATGGACAAGCTTCCCTCGGAGCATAAAGCAAAATGGCTTGCAGGAGCGGCGCTGAATGCGTCAGACCAGTCTATGCTGTCTGTAATGTCGACTGCACTTTCAAGGCTCAACAGTTTTCTTGATTCTGAACTTGAACAAATGCTGTGCTTTGGAACGGCGATAGACGCAGAAAAGTTTTGCAATGAGAAGTCTGCAATTTTTATTGTTCTTCCCGAAGAAGATACGAGCAAATATTTTATGGTTTCACTTTTGATCCAACAGCTATACCGTGAGATATTAGTCATTGCAGATGAAAACGGCGGAAAGCTTAAAAACAGAGTTATGTTTTACTGCGACGAGTTCGGAACTTTTCCTAAGATAGAGGGTGCTGAAGCAATGTTCTCGGCAGGACGTTCAAGAAAAATATCAATCGTTGCGATAATTCAGTCCTTTGCACAGCTTGAACAGAACTACGGAAAACAGGGCATGGAGATAATCACCGACAACACTCAGCTTACCGTGTTCGGAGGTTTTGCGCCAAATTCTCAATCAGCGGAAGTACTGTCAAAAGCGTTGGGAGAGCAAACTGTATTGTCAGGTTCTGTGTCGTGCGGAAAGGAAAAATCACAGTCACTTCAGATGATAGGCAGACCGCTTATGACTGTGGACGAACTCAAATCTATGCCAAAAGGTCAATTTATCGTAATGAAAACAGGAACACACCCGATGATTTCAAAGCTGAAATTGTTCTTTAAATGGGGGATTAAATTTGAGGAAGAATACTGTCTCCCTGATAAAACAGCAAGGCAGGTTTGTTACAAAAATCGTGATGAATTAATCAGAGATGTGGAGGTTAAATATCCGCAGAAAAAAGCTGTTGCTGCGGAAATTGAAGTGTCTGTCGATGATGAAGAATTTGATGAATTTCCGATGAGAAAAGCGAAAATTAAAACGTGAGGAGGCTGATGCAAATTGATATTACCGAGAAGAATTTACGATTTAGGTCTGAGCCACAAGGCTGTGGCTGTGTACTGTTATCTTGCAAACCGTGCGGATAAAAACGGAGAATGTTTTCCCTCTGTGCGCAGGATAGCAGAAGATTTGAGTATACACAAAAGCACGGTGTATCGTGCATTTACGGAACTTGAAAACCGTGGATTGTTAGAACGGATACCTCGCTATCATATCCAAGGAGGACGCCGCAGCTCGCTGTACAGAGTAAAGGGCGAGATAACAAAGGCAGGAGGTGGTGCGGATGTTTGATTGGATCGGCGACGCCATTGACTGGATAGGCGACGGAATATCAAGCCTTTGGGATAACACGGTAGGTTCTGCGGTAGACGCAATTACCGACGAGATATGGAATATTATGTTTGAGTGGCTTTTCAACCTCATTTACGGCGCAGTAGCCGATCTTTTTGAATTTATCAATGCAAGCACAAGCAGTATTTTCGCTCTGTCGTGGGTGCAGTCGTTCATAGCATTGTTCCACAGTCTCGCATGGATGCTGTTTGTCTGCGGACTTATCGTAGCGGTATTTGACACGGCGATAGCCTATGAATCTGGTCAGGCGAACATCAAAAACACTTGTCTGAACGTGCTGAAAGGCTTTATGGCGGCAAGTTTGGTTACTGTTGTTCCGCAAAGACTTTACTCGTTTTGCGTTAATTTGCAGGGTACATTTTCAAGCGATTTGCTTGGAAATTTCATATTGGGAACAACAACGACAGTAGCTGATTCGGGGCTGACCGTGATTATGGCACTGGCGATGGACGTAAGTCTGTTCAGCCTGTTTTTTATCATACTTTTCGGCTATTGTACAGTGAAAGTTGTGTTTTCAAACATCAAGCGAGGGGGCATAATGCTGTGTCAGATTGCTGTGGGAAGTCTGTATCTTTTTGGAGTTCCGAGAGGTTACACGGACGGATTTTACAGCTGGTGCAAGCAAGTTATTGCCACCTGTCTTACGGCATTTTTGCAGACAACGATACTCTATCTCGGACTGCTGACCTACACTCAGCACGCTCTGCTTGCGGTGGGAATGTGCTTGTCGGCAACGGAAGTTCCGAGGATTGCGCAGATGTATGGGTTGGACACTTCCGTAAGAGTCAATATGATGTCTGTCAGCCATACTGTTTCTATGGGGGCGAGGGCTGTCGGTATGATTAAGGGGAAAACGTAAATAAATATTGGTTTGACAGACAGCGAAGTTTGTGATATACTTTTATTAGTTTACTTTTTAAAATTGAGCGACAAATCGGAATTTGCGGAGGATAAATGATGCAATTCACAAAGATTGATATAAATAATTGGACACGAAAAGAGTATTTCGACCACTATTTTGACAATACGCCCTGCACATATAGTATGACGGTAAAACTCGATATTTCTAAGTTGAAAAAGGATGGAAAAAAATTATATCCGACTCTCTTATATGGGGTTACAACAATCCTCAATCGACACGAAGAGTTCAGGACGGCATTAGATAAAAACGGACAGGTAGGTGTTTTTTCAGAAATGCTGCCTTGCTACACAATCTTTCATAAGGAAACTGAAACCTTTTCGAGTATTTGGACTGAGTTTACAGCAGACTATACTGAGTTTCTTCAGAACTATCAAAAGGATATAGACGCTTATGGTGAACGAAAGGGAATGTTCGCAAAGCCTAATCCTCCGGAAAACACTTTCCCTGTTTCGATGATACCGTGGACAAGCTTTGAAGGCTTTAACTTAAATCTAAAAAAAGGATATGACTATCTACTGCCGATATTTACGTTTGGGAAGTATTATGAGGATGGCGGAAAATACTATATTCCCTTATCGATTCAAGTGCATCATGCCGTTTGTGACGGCTTTCATGTTTGCCGTTTTTTGGATGAATTACAAGACTTGCTGAATGAATAAAATCCCAGTTTGTCTATGTAATATAATTAAATATTTTTGTGCAGTCAAGCAAAAGCTTGGCTGTTTTTTTATGTGAAGAAATGGAGTGTGATAACTTGAAAACCTACATCTACCCCGAAAACCTGAGAGCTAACGTAAAGCTATGGTTCTGGAATGTTCGTGATTTTATCATAATCTGCGGCGGAATAATTCTGTCGGTAATTGTGCTTGTGAATCTGTGGAACGTCCTGCCTTTTGCGGCGACCGCCTGCTTTGCGTTTCTCTCGCTTCGAGTTGACGAAACGGCGATTATGGACTATATTTTTAATGCTGCGAAGTTCTTTCTGACATCGCAGCAATTGTATTTTTGGAGGGAAAATTAAATGACAAAGAACAAAAACAGCGTTCAGGGTCTTATCGGCTTTGAACGCTTTACTCGCTTCGGAGTAAAAACCGACAAAGCTGAAATAGCTTTTTTCAGCGTAGAACCCACCAATATTTCTGTTTTGTCAGCGGCAAATATCGACGTAAAAATTCACCACTTGATGATGCTGTTAAGCACGATACCGGACCTTGAAATTCTTGCTTTGGACTCTTGCGAGTGTTTCGATACCAACAAGATGTACGTCAAAAAGCGTTTGCAGACCGAGCAGAACGAAGCTGTGCGAAAACTTTTGCAAGCGGACTATGATTTTCTCGACGAGATCCAAGTGGAGATGTCCTCTGCAAGACAGTTTATTTTTGCGGTAAGGTTCAGGCGAGAAAAGGACGAGCAGATATTCAGCACGCTTAATCGTGTTGACAAAGCAATCGCAGAACATGGATTTACGGCAAAACGAATGGGCAAGTCTGACATCAAATGTATGCTTGCACTGTACTTCGGGACAAGCATATCGGGCGAGGAAATCCCCGATATTGAGGGAGAAGCGGAATTTAATTTGGAGGAATTGCATGAGAATTAATTTACGAAAAAAGAAAAATCTGACGGACGAACAGCTTGAAATTATCGACGCAAAGGACTTTTTTGACCGCACCGTTCCGGGTATAATCAGGTTCTACACCGATCACTACATCTGCGGAAACTTTTACAAGTCCTGCTGGGCGGTAACGGAGTATCCGACCTCAACGGAAGAAACGGCTATCCTTGCCCACCTTGCCGACAGAAATGGAGTAACGCTTCGCATTTACAACCGCCTTGTGACGAGCATGGAGCAGAGAAAAATTTTTCAGCAGGCAATGCGGAAAAATCATATGATGACCACAACAAACGATGTAAACGAGAGTATAAAGGCTCAGGATAATATCAACGACGTTGTAGAGCTTTTGAGTGAACTTCGCCGCAATAAAGAACCACTTCTGCATACGGCTGTGTTTATTGAATTGAAAGCAACAAGTGAGGAAAAGCTTAAAGAATTGCAGGCGGATATATCTATGGAATTAACACGCTCAAAGATATCTGTGGACAGGCTTTTGCTCCGTCAGAAAGAGGGCTTTTTATCGGTTTTGCCGACGGGCAATAATGTGTTCGCAAGTCAGTTTGAACGTGTTCTTCCTGCAAGCTCTGTGGCTAATCTCTACCCTCTAAATTACTCAGGAAAGACCGATGAAAACGGCTTCTATATCGGCAGAGATAAGTACGGGTCTAATGTTCTGGTTGACTTTGATAAGCGTACTGAGGACAAGACAAACAGCAATATCCTAATTCTCGGCAACAGCGGTCAGGGAAAGTCGTACTTGATGAAACTTTTGCTGTGCAATCAGCGTGAGGCGGGGAAAAGCGTGTTAGTCTTAGACCCCGAACATGAGTATGAGGACTTATGTTCAAACCTGGGTGGAACATATATCGATATGATGTCGGGTGAGAATATGATCAATCCGCTTGAACCGAAAGCATGGGGCGACGGCGATAGATTGGAATCCGATTCACCCGAAGCGTTCAGAAAAGTTACACGTTTATCTCAGCATATATCGTATTTAAAGGACTTTTTCAGAGCGTACAAGGATTTCACAGACGCCGAAGTCGATACGATAGAAATTATGCTGATGAAGCTCTACGCAAGATTCGGTATTGATGATTTCACGGATTTCAGTACGCTGAACAGCGAGGATTATCCGATTATGAGTGACCTCTACGAACTCATAGAAAAGGAATTTATGGCATTCGATCACGATAAAAAGCACCTATACACGGAAGAAATGCTGCAGAATATCTGTTTAGGATTACACAGTATGTGTAAGGGTGCCGAGTCAAAATATTTCAACGGACACACAAATATCAAGGACGGCGAGTTTATCTGTTTCGGAGTGAAAGGTCTTATGGACACCAACAAGAGGTTGAAAGATACTCTGCTGTTCAACATTCTCAGTTATATGAGCAATCAGCTTTTAGGGCGAGGAAATACTGTTGCGGCAGTTGACGAGCTCTACCTCTTTTTGACCAACATGACGGCAATCGAATATATTCGCAACGGTATGAAGCGTGTGCGTAAAAAAGAATCCTCTTTCATATTAGCTTCGCAAAATATCTAGGACTTTCTGCTGCCTGAGATCAAGGAGTTTACAAAGCCTTTGTTTTCCATTCCGTCACATCATTTTCTGTTCAATCCCGGTAATATTTCGCCGACTGCGTTTATTGATACGTTGCAGCTTGAAGAATCGGAATACAGCCTTATCAAATACCCAGAACGTGGTACTTGTCTTTACAGGTGCGGCAACGAAAGATATTTGTTACAGGTCATTGCTCCGGCGTATAAGGCGGCTTTGTTTGGGTCGGCGGGAGGAAGATAAACTTCAGTCCGCACGAAACTGCTTGATTTACTTTCTAAGATGTGGTATAATATTTTAACAGATTGATAATCAGAGGTATACAAAAATGAAAATAATCGCTATTGCTGCTGTAACAGCAGGAGGCAAAACAACGGCTGTTAATGGAATAAAACACAGACTTAAAAATACACAGTCACTTCATTTCGATGATTATTCTTTTGAGGGCGCAGTTGAAGATTTTCACAAATGGGTTGCTGACGGAGCGGATTATAATGTTTGGAATTTAAAGCCGTTGGAAGATGATATTATTGCTATTAAGAATAGCGGAAACTGTGAATATTTAGTATTGGATTATCCATTTGCATATTGTCATCATATGATAAATAAATATATTGATGTCGCCATTTTTATTGACACACCTCTGGATATTGCATTGGTACGACGCATACTAAGGGATATGAGTAATTCCACAGGTGAAGAAATCAGAGAGGAATTAGATGGATATTTGAAATATTCCCGAATAGCATATGAACAAATGCTGAAAGACATTTTACCCTCTTCGGATTATGTCATTGATGGCAGTCTTGATGCAAATAAAATTATTGATGAACTGGTAAAGATTATAGAAAGTATGTAGTAAAATAAATTATAGTTTGAGAAAATAATTGAAACCTATAAACAACTTACGAGTCGCTGAAAATGCGGCTCTTTTTTTGTTGCAGAAACGGAGGTATGATAAAAATGCACAACAAAAAATACGGCATATGGAAAACGAGGTATGCCGAAAACAGCAGAAATATTTTTGAGGACTGGGTTCGTCGTGATGGCGAACCTATTTTGTTTGCAACGGAGCGTGGTGCACTTGAATATATGCACGGCATAGAAATGAAAACGCAGGGTGCATTTACTGAATTTGAAGTCCGTGAGGTGTCATAATGTCGGCAACAGTAGCGGCGGCTCTTAAAAAGATAGCCATTTACATTCTTGGTGACGAAAAGAAACGAGGCAAGCTGTTTGTGCTGATCGGGAGTATCGTCGTTGGGTTTATCGGCTTGATGTGTTTGCCCGTAGCTGTACTTTCAAGCATGGGAAGTATGGAAGTTGAGCCGCCGGAAATAGACAAAAGTCTGTTTAATGAGTCCGCAATAATAGCAGGACTTGACAGCGAGCAGCAGGCAAAAATAACCGAAATCCAAAACAGCGGTCAGGCAATCGAGGACGCTATGACAGGCGCAGGAGTTCGCTCTCAGACCATAAAAGCGCAGCTGATATATATGTCATACTTCGACGGGGTTCAGAATTTCAATGCCGAATCATATGCAAATCTGTTCGCCGCTGCTCCTAACGACAGTGATTTAATTGCGGCGATAAATTCAACCTATGGTTTGGAAATAGACTACGACGAATATATGCGGAGCTACACTTGGGTGATGAACAGTACCATTAACGAGTATATGTTTACGGACGGCACTACTAAAAATTGTTCCGATCTCGCGGCTTGGGCGGAGAATGCGTATGTCTCAGGCTGGGGATATATGAATGGTTTTATCGGCGAAAGAAACGACACTGACCGCATCAGATACGCAGATAACGCAGGACTTATGCTTGGGTATCTGAATTACAACCCTACGGACAAAATGTTCGGTTTCGATTACGATACGCTAGTTTACACGGAGCAAGGCGGTCTTGATACTATGCCGGACGTCGCAGGAATAGGACTGTTTGACGGAAGTCAGCACGGGATATATGTCGGTAACGGCGAAGTCGTCTACAGTTCAGAAACTCTTGGATATGTCACTAAAGAGCCTGTTTCAAATGGCAGCTGGACAAGCTGGTGCACCTATGAGGGAGTGGATTATCCGCAGGAGGTTCTAAACGCCATTAATGAAATCAATAATGTGACGGAAGAAAATACAGAAGAATCAAATGAAGAAACGGAGTGATGTTAAATGAAAATATATTTAAAAGACGGCAATTACACTTTAGCAAAGGACTTCCCAATGAGTGTATTTGAAATACGTGATACGCTTGACAGGCTGAGAAAGTTTCAGAGCCGCGAGGTTTTGTTCAGACTGTCCGAATTTGGAAACACAGAGCTGCCGCAAAGCCTGTGTGGTAAAGAATTTTCAGCGGATATTTACAAGCTTAACCTGTTCGCCGAAAGGTATGAAAAGCTGGAATATCCGGAGGCAGAGGCGTTTAAAAGTCTGCTGAAAGCCAATCCCGAAAGCAGCTTTGACGATATGCTTTTGATGACATACGGTCTGGATTCTGTTCCTGCTTTCCCTTGCGAAGATTATCACGAACTCGGCGAAATGGCAATTGAGAACGATATGCTGTGTGAATTGGAGGACTGTTCCGATGAGATGTTGGAACTGCTCGACCGTGAGCATATCGGACAAATTATGTGCGAGCGTGACGGCGGTATGTTTGCGGACAGCTATTACTGTGTACCGTCCTGCTATGAGAGACCGGATATGAATATTGAGATCGGCGAGCCGGATAAGTGCTTTTTCCGTCTGCTGATCGCGCCTGCGCCGGCAAATGATGAATCCACCGAGCAGTTTGCCCAATGGCTGTCCCTGCCTTGCGATAAAGAAAATCTGAACGACATTGCAAAAGACCTTTGCATAGGCAGAGTTCAGGACATGGTCTATTATGATTTTCAGTCGGCTATTCCTTTGATCACAGAGGAATCGTTTGGCGATATGCGCAGAATTGACGAACTGAATGTTCTTGCTCAAAGGCTGTCAGAACTTTCAAATCACGATTTTATAAAGCTGAAAGCGGTCATGGAGAGCGAGGAAATATGTGATATTTCCGATACTATGGACTGCATTGAACATCTGTCGGAGTACGAATTTGATATGTTTGTTTCCGATGAAAGCGAGTTCGGCAAGGCTTATCTGACGAAAAATCTTGCTACAAACTTTGATAATTCTGTTCTGGAAGATATAGACTTGCACGACTTTGGTCAAAGTGTTCTGGGACGCAAGGAGGGCGAGATCACTTCCTACGGAGCGATCTCAGGCAGGGGTCAGGAACTGTATTCTGCTATTACTGTTAAGTCGGAACAGCAGCTTACAGAAGATATCAGCGAAGAATTTTCTGATGAAGAACTTGAAGAAGATGAGTCGGGGGATTTTGAGATGGGAGGAATGTTGCTTTGAAGAAGTCAATTTCAATATCGGTCAATGAGGAAAAGCTGTCTGCAATAGAAATGTATTTGGAGCAAAAAAGCACTACGTTTGCGGCAGAGCTTGACAAGTATGTGGAGCAGCTCTACGGCAAGATCGTGCCGCAGAATGTGCGCGACTTCATTGACATGATGTCGGCGAAAAAGCCTGCGAGAAAGCCGAAGAATCTTGCTCCTGATGAATCGGAAAAGCTGTCCGAGCAGTAATTCGCCACGGTTCGCACCGTGGCGCCTCGTGTGGCGAGGTTCGGAGGTCGGTGGGATAATTTTACCCTAACAACGGTCGGAGCGAATTTCGGGCGTTTTGTCGAGCGTTAAGGACAAGCCTTAACACTGAGTTTGAGAATGGTAGAAATCAGATGATTTCGGGTGGGTTTGAGGGGCATTTAATATATTGCAGGTTAAAATTTTGGCGTCAAAGCCGCCAAAATGCTCACAACGGACGAGCAAAGCTCGCCGTGTTTGCGGGAGTTTTGAGAGATCTGAAAAATGGAGTCATAAAGCGAGGGTTGAGTTTTTTATGGAGTCAAAGAACAGAAAATCAGCAGAAAACAGCGAACGTTCAGGGTTTTGTGATGATGTCAAGGTGAAATTTCCGCTCTATGTTTTCCCAGAGACTATGCAGAAAATTGAGATGCTTTATGAGGCTGACAACTGCAAGTCAAAGACGGAGTTTATAGAGAAGGCGATACGTTTTTATTGTGGGTATCTGCTTAACAAGGACAGCGTAGCAGCGGAATATGCCGCTCCGCAGATCACTGCAATAACCGAGGGCATAGTAAAAGGCACGGAGCAGAGGCTGTCCCGTGCCTTATTTAAGGTTGCTGTCGAACTTGGTGCAGTATCACATATGCTTGCGGCGGTTCATGAGATTGATGATGATACTATGATCAAGCTTCGGACTATGTGTACGGATGAGGTCAAGAGGATCAATGGTATCATTAATTTTGAAAAGGCGGTGAGGTATCAGAGAAATTGATGATAAAATTAGCTCATTG
>ERZ860590.1128-NODE-1128-length-15597-cov-2.889396_pt1 | contig 15597 bp, 11 predicted proteins | sample MGYA00509975_ERZ860590 | MGnify/ENA primary metagenome ERZ860590 (study PRJEB30046, sample SAMN00715250) | human gut metagenome | study: EMG produced TPA metagenomics assembly of the A metagenome-wide association study of gut microbiota in type 2... | reverse complement strand
TGAGGTATCTATAAAGCATACTATGGGTCTGCCGAATTTTTCCGCCTGCTTCATAAGGCGGAGAGCTTTTCTGTAGCCCTCGGGATGCGGAGCGCCAAAGTTCCTGTAGCTTCTTTCCTTCGCTGTATGCCCCTTTTCAATTGCTATCACCGTCACAGGCATGCCATTAAGTCTGGCAATTCCACCGACTATTGCTTTGTCGTCCGCATAACAGCGGTCCCCATGAAATTCTATGAAATTCTTGAATATATTCTTTATATAATCTGTCCCTGTCGGTCTGCCGTTGTCCCTTGCAATCTTCACTCTCTCATAAGGTATCTCATTCATACATTTACACTCCCTCATGCATCTTAAGCAGCTCCGTAAGCAGCTTTTTCTGCTTATTTCTGGCAGCTATTGCGTCAACAAAGCCATGCTCTAACACAAATTCCGCTTTCTGGAAACCGTCCGGCAGGGCTTTTTTGGTAGTCTGCTCTATAACTCTCGCTCCGGCAAAACCCACTATTGCACCCGGCTCTGCCAATATAATATCTCCATCCATCGCAAAGCTTGCCGTGACACCTCCCGTTGTCGGGTCGGTGAGCACGGTTATATATAAAAGTCCCGCATCACTATGACGCTTAACTGCTGCACTCACTCTTGCCATCTGCATAAGCGACAGCATTCCCTCCTGCATTCTCGCACCGCCCGATGCAGCATAGCCTACAACAGGAAGTCTGTGCTCAATCGCATATTCAAATAATGCTGCAAGCTTATCTCCAACCACTGTTCCCATAGAACCCATCATGAACTTAGGCTCCATGGCATATATACAGCACTCGTTTCCATCAACTGTCGCTGTTCCGCATATAACGCCCTCGTTCTCACGGCTCGTTGCTCTTGCCTTGCTGCTCTTTTGCTCATAATCCGGAAAATCTATAGGATTACCTGTGGTTGCCCCATTCCACAATTCTTTAAAGCTTCCGTCATCAGTAATAAGCTCTATGCGTGCCCTCGCAGGTATCTTGTTATACCTACCACACTTTGGGCATACAAAGTAATTCTTTGCAAGAGCACCTTGTATAATCGGTTCCTTACATTTCTCACACGCAGTCTCTTTTGTCGATGCAAGATATTCCTCTATAACCAAATTCGTATCTCCTTTCAACTAAAATTATGGCATGATTCTATTTTCCGGATATCAGTACATGTGATACCTCTATATATGGCACCACCATTGCCCCATCGCACAGAACTTCTTTAGAAAGTGCTGTGATATTGTGCATCATATCCGCAAGGTTGAAGTTAATCATTGTCTCTGTGACAGCACCTTTAATCTGTCCGTCCTCAATATAGAAACTGTTCTTAGCTACTCCTGAAAGCTCGCCATTGCCCGATGGCATTCCGCAGGATACTGCACCTACTATAAGTCCACGTCTGATGCCCTTAATCATATCATCAAATGCGATATCTCCACCCTCTATCACAAGGTCGAAGCCTGAATTCTTAGCTCGTTCAACCTTACACTTGTTAGCGGCATATAACGAAGTCATATATCCATTCAAAACGCCATTTTCAATAATTGTATAATCCTCTGAACGGAAGCCGTCCTTTGTATGAACTTCATGGTCTACAATTCTTTTATCCCATGGTTTAAAAGCTATTGTCAGCTTATCGGATGCAATTTTCTGACCTATCTTTCCAAGCCATAAGCCTGTGCCATCAAGTACAACCGACTCTCCTGCAAAATTAGAAAGTGCATAGTAAATCATCTGCATTGCACAGTTCGGCGTTAATATAACCTCTCCGTCAAACTTTCCATCTAACGATATCGGATTAATGGAATCCTCAGCATCCTTTAAGTCCTTTTCAATATTTCCAAGCTCTATAAATGGCTTGTCAAGATTGTCAGTCATAACATATGTAGATGCAAGTCCTGTTGAATTCTTACCGTCATTTCCGGCAAACTCAACCACAACTTCATATCTTCCTGAAAACTTCTCATCCTGACTTCCATTGGTGTTGCGATATACCGAATGAACCTCTACATGCTTTAAAATAATCTGCATGACAAGCACCTTCGGATGTTTCTTCTTAATGTCCTCAGACAATTCCTGTGCACGCTGCATAAGCTTATCGATATCAGGTTTCACCGCTCCGATAGTGAATTTTGCTGCATCCATCTTAGGCGCAATGTCAAAATTCTCATCTGCCGTTCCTGCCTCGGATGACTTAATGACATTTTCAAGCGCTTCTTCAAGAGACTTATCATCAAACTTGTTAAGACTTGTAGTTCCTAATCTGCCATCCTTGATAAGTTTTATCGAAACAGCATTATCAAACAAGGTTCTAAAGAGCGTAAATTCTCCGTTCTCCATCGTGATTTCTCTTGTCTGTGTCAATGCAACCGTATACTGTGCCTTAATATCCCCTTTTTTATCTATAAGACTTTTTAACTTATCCGAAACCTCAATTATATTTGCCATAATTATCTACCCCCTATTGTAATCTGACATCTGATGGAAGGTCCACCCATAGATACAGCCATCATCTGCTTCTTACCGCATGTACCGCTTGCCACCCACTCAACTTTATCAGAAACCATATCAACAGTCTTTAACATTTCAAATGCAACTCCTGAAACAGTTGTGTCAAGGATGGCCTTTCCGAGCTTTCCATTCTTTATCTCATAGCCCATAGAGATTCCGAACATGAACTCACCTGTAAGGTCTGCCTGTCCATTTCCTGTAGAGAGGAGATAGTAGCCGTCATCAACAGAAGCAATCATATCATCCAGAGTATCTTTTCCAGGAAGAACAACCGTATTTCTCATACGAATCAATGGCTCATCGGAAAACTCCCAGCCTCTTGCATTTCCACAAGGCTCAACTCCGAATCTGTCTGCTGTCTCACGGTTATGCATATAACCTTTAAGGATTCCGTTCTCAACTAACACAGCATCCTTTGCCTGAATGCCCTCATCATCAAGGTATACCGGAAGCGGTGCCTGCTTTCCGAATGCTGTGCTGGCATAATCTACAATGTTCACAAGCTCAGAAGCCACCTGTTTTCCAAGGTTAGGTCCGGCAACAGAGCCGCCGATTACAAGATCTGCCTCAACCGTATGTCCTACCGCCTCATGTGCAATCATTCCAGCAACATTGGAGTCTAATATAACTGTCTTTACTCCTGCCTGTGCATATACTCCTTCTGCCTTATCGCGAAGTAACTTATACACTTTGTCAATTTTATCGTAGACTACAGACAAATCCTTAAAATTGTCATCTGCATGACCAAAACCGCCCACTAAATCCATAAGCTCAAGCGGCTGTCCATCCTTTGATTCCATATTAAGCACAAAATACAGAGAGCATCTTGGATAAGCTACATGTCCATCTGTGGCATCCGATGTACAGATGACTTTTTCCATTGTATCTTCTCTGTATATGACTGTTCTGCTGGTAAGATCAGGATATTTTGTAACGATATAATCATCCACCTGCCTGCAAAGCTCCACAAGTCTTTTCTGCTCGAAGTCAATAATAAATCTGTCAGATTTGACATAGCCATTTATATATGGTGAATAAGCCGGTTTTCTGTTTTTAGCATACTTATATAAATAATGTGCATTCTCTGTAGCTGCTTTTAAAACCATCTCTGCTGCCTGCGGTGTATATTCTGCCATTGATGCAAAACCGCTGACTCCATTCTTATATACTTTCGCACTCACACCACTGCTCTCAGAACGCTCATTGACAACAAGATTCCCCTGCTGAATCACAATTCTTCTTTCCCTGTTCTCCTGTCCGCGCAGAACACTCTGCATACCTGTTTCAAACAGTCCCTTTTTTTCCTTTAAAATGTCCTCTAACATGATTGCCTCCTTATTATAATCGTTCATTCGTAACTGACTTAAACCAGCCTTACAAACTTTTCAACTTAATAATACTGTTGGCAGTTACATACTCCAAATTATACATCCGACTTATGTAAAATAAAGAAAACATCCGTTGCATTTGCGCAACTTATGCCCGATTTACATATGACAATGATATTCCCAAGCCGCTTTCGTTTCTTACCCACAAGAAATAATTCTGCTTTGCAGAATTATCCGCCTGCGGTAAGTCGCCTAAGCGACATAATTCCTCTGCGCATCTCTATCCGGTACTTGGCTTGTACCAAACACCGGATAAAATGTAATATTGCAGCTTTTCCGGCTAATTATTTATACTGCGCACTGTCTCGTTAAGTGTTGCCATATCACACACGTTGAACACTTTAACATCCGTGAGTGTTCTCTTTACAAGACCTGAGAGAGTTGTTCCAGCTCCGACCTCGATAAATGTGTCAACACCGTTAGCCGCCATATCACGGATTGTCTCCTCCCAGCGTACACTGTTAGATGCCTGCTTTGACACTGTCTCAATAATCTGCTCCTTCTGTGAAGGATATACCTCTCCTGTAAGATTCGAGTACAATGTAAGCTTAGGTGCATTTACCTCCATTGTCTCAAGCTTATCTGCAAGTGCCTGTGTCGTCTGCGCCATAAAAGGTGTGTGGAAGGCTCCGCTAACCGCAAGCTTCACCGCTCTGCCTCCTGCTGCCTTAATCGCATCAACAAAAGCATCAAGTTCCTCAACAGCACCTGCACATGAGAGCTGTCCCGGACAGTTGTAGTTGACAGGATATACATTCTCAAATCCTGCACATACCTCCTCAACCTTCGCATTGTCAAGCTTAAGCGCAGCAACCATTGAACCCGGATGCTTTGCGGCACACTCTGACATTTTCTGCCCTCTGAGAGTAACAAGCCTGAACGCATCATCATCAGATAACACTCCTGCAAATGCAAGCGCCGGGATTTCTCCTAGTGAGAAGCCTGCTGCCACATCCGCCTTGATGCCTGCTGCCTCTAACGCTCTTGCGCATGCAAGGTCTGTTAAAAAAAGGCATGGCTGTGTGTTCTCTGTCTGTGTGAGTGCTTCGCCCGGTCCTTCAAAGCACATTGCCTCGCTGCCCGGCCTTATAGCCTCACCCATATCAAATACTGCCTTTGCGGCAGCGTTGTTGTCATATAAATCCTTGCCCATGCCGACTGACTGGGCACCCTGTCCTGCAAACAAAAATGCGATTTTACCCATACTTCATCCTCCTTTTTCCGTTTAGGTACGGTGTCAAAACATGTTAGGCAACTCTGTGAGTTTATAACTTGTTTTGACACCTTGTTTTCTCTAATCCCAATCAAACATAACAAAAAATAATCATTTATTGTATAAGTGTATTATTTGTATACATTCTCTTTAGGTACGGCGGTAAATACCATTGAACCCTTGGCTCTGATTTCTCCGTCGACCATGACTTTTGCGTCAAAGTACGCCAGCGTGCCTCCGCTCTTGGTCTTGGTGACCGTGATGTCAAGCACATCGCCCGGAATGACAGGCTTAACAAACTTGAAGTTGTCCACCTTTAAAAGTACATATAACAAATCGTCATTCACACCGTCATCCTCGATGGCAAGGGAGCACAGCTGCGCACAGCTCTCTATTATGAGCACACCCGGCATAATCGGAGCGTCCGGGAAATGTCCCATAAAGTATGGCTCATTTATACATACATTCTTGGTTCCTCTTGCAGACTCACCAGGAGTAAGCTCAAGAACCTTCTCTATCATCTGGAACGGTGGTCTCTGGCGGAGACGCTTGTTGACTTCCATTATGTTCATCATAAGCTGAGTCCTCCGTCTAATACTATAGCCTGTCCTGTGATATAACTTGCATCATCACTGCATAAGAAAGATACAAGTCCTGCCACCTCATCTACATCGGCAAAGCGTCCGAGAGGAACATCCTTTAAGTACTCCTTCTTCTTATCCTCTGGAAGCTGGTCTACCATCTCAGTCTTTACAAAACCCGGACATACTGCATTTACACGGATTTTCTTCCTTGCAAGCTCCTTAGCCATAGTCTGTGTCATGGAGTTGACAGCTCCCTTTGTCGCACTATAAACTGACTGTCCTGCAAGAGCCATCTTAGAGCTTACGGATGACATGTTCACAATCACTCCTGATTTCTGGCTGAACATCTTGAGTGCAGCCTGCTGTGCACAGTAGAAATATCCCTTTATGTTGAGATCAAGACACTTGTCAAGATTCTCCTGTGTGAGCATTAAAAGATACTCATCTCTTACTATTCCGGCATTATTTACCAGCACATCGACACGTCCATATGTATCTGAAACGAACTTGAACATCTCCTTAACCTGATTAAGGTCTGAAACATCTGCCTTGTATGCCACTGCATCTCCGCCTGCTGCCTTTATCTCTTCAACAGCCTTAGCTGCCTCCCCATCGGAATGGCTGTAGTTTACAACCACAGTCATTCCGTCCTTTGCAAGACGAAGAGCGCATGCACGACCGATTCCTTTAGAAGCTCCTGTTACAACCGCTATCTTTCCCATCTATCGCACCTCTTTTATCTATTATTTTCTTATGATTACTGCACAGTATGAACCGCCAAGACCGTAGGAAGTTACAAGAACATTCTTAAGTGTCTTAGTGTCAACTGTTGTCTGAACCATCTTTCCACCATCAAGCTTGTAAGCTCTTCCTGCAACATCATATCTGTCTGAAAGGATAAGTGCTGCATGAGCTGCTGAAAGAGATGCAGAAGCCGCACGTCCCTCACCTGTTGTATCTTTAACTGTAAATACAGGAAGCTCACCAAGCTTATCGCCAAAAAGCTTCTTGTATGAGTCAAGCTCAAGGCTGTCCGTAATTACATCACCGTTTCCAAAGCCCACAATCGCGTCGATATCGTCAAGACTCATGCCCGCATCATCTGCCGCAAGCTTCACTGCCTCCACAAGTGCTGCCTCAGAGCCTTCAAGCTCACCAAAAGCAACCGCCTCATGTGACATACCATAGCCTGCAACCTCAGCGTAAGGCTTAACTTCTCTCTCCTTAACGCTGCTCTCGCTCTCAAGGACAAGAGTTGTACTTCCGTCGCCGAGAACATATCCTGTCATGCCTGAGTATGCGCCGTCAACCTCCGTTGCAACCTTGCCGAGCTTGTCGTAAAGCTCTGTCATTGTATCACAGTTCTCATCTGTTCCTGTTGCGAGCATAATCTTGTTCTTGCCCTGTCTTAATACTTCAACGCCATAGGCAATGCTTGAAAGACCTGACTGTGCACCGTTGGTAACAGTCACATTGTAGCCCTTTATGCCTGAGCAGATTGAAAGGTATCCGCCCGCAGCATTGTAAACTGTGTTAGGGAACTTGAATGCGCTGCCTGCGACATTGCCGCCCTCAATCAAATCCTTCTGGAAATGACATATAGTTGCGAGAGGACCTGCTGCTGTTCCGACTGCAATACCTATATCCTTGGCATTGTCATCATTTATTGTGAGCTCGGCATTCTGGATAGCATTCATACCTGATACCGCCTGAAGCTGACTGAACTTATCAAGCTTTCTGTAAAATGCCATCTTAAGTCCGCATGCAGCGTAATCTGCACTTCCAACAGCTGATGCAACAGATGTGCTCTCTGGTCTTACATCAGCGTTGAACTTCTCAACATAATTCTCAACACCATTTCCGCAAGGTGCTACCACACCAAGTCCTGTTATGTATACCTTCTCCTTCTTTGGAAGCTCTACGTTTCCGGCATTTTTGCTGAAAATAATGCTTGCATTGTTACCACCGAATGCAAATGAATTGTTCATGACAGTGTCAAGCTTCTTCTCCTTCGGCTCATTTGGTCTGAAATCAATCTTTCCTGCCTTCTCCTTGAGATTCTCGATATCCTCATCTGAGTATCCAACCGTAGGAGGAACCATATTCTCTGTAAGTGCCTTGATTGAAAATACAGCTTCGATAGAACCTGCTGCACCGAGGCAGTGACCCACCATAGCCTTTGTAGAGCTGACACTCAGATTGTCATTCTTGTCATCGAATATTGTGTGAAGTGAAAGGAACTCTGCCATATCATTCTTAGCTGTTCCTGTACCATGTGCATTTATGTAGCCAATCTCACTCTCATCAACACCTGAAGCCTTCATTCCCCAGCGGATAGCGTTCATCTGACCTTCGCCGTCCTCTCTAGGTGCTGTTATGTGGTGTGCATCTGAGCTCACACCTGAGCCGAGAACCTCACAGTAAATCTTAGCACCTCTTGCAACAGCATGCTCATAGGACTCAACGATAAGTACGCCTGAGCCTTCACCAAGTGTGATTCCATCACAGTGGTTGAACGGTGAGCAGCCATTCTCAGCGAGTGCGTGAAGTGATAAGAAACCAGCATAAGGAACTGAAGCAAATGCATCTGCACCGCCTGCTATAGCCACATCACACTTTCCTGCCCTGATTAAATCACAAGCATAGGCGATGCTTATTGTACCTGCTGCACATGCATTTGCAATATTTGTAACAATTCCGTCAGCTCCGTAAACATAAGCTACTTCATTTGCAATAGCTGAAATAGGCATCTTGGTAACATCCTCTGCCTTCTCACCATTTCTGTAATAAGCTTCAACGCTGTTAACACCGCCTACACAACTTCCCATAATTACACTGACACGCTTCTTCTCATCGTCAGTGATTGTGTATGCCGCGTCTGTAAGTGCCTCCTTCGCAGCCTTAACGCAGAGCTTAGAGACTCTGTCCATCTCATCTGCATGAGGACACTCATCCAATGTATTATCATGAACCTCAGCCGCAAGAGTTGCATAGCAGCCTTCAGTATCAACTGTTTTCGTATTCTTAATTCCTGATACTCCTTTAAGAGCATTATTCCATGTCTCATCAACACTGTTTCCTATTGCACAGACCATTCCAAGACCTGTGATTACGCAACGATTTTTGTTCTCTGTCATTTTCATACCTCCATTATCAAAAGAATCCTTCCCGGAGGACTCTTTATGTGACATAAGCACATACAAATTTCCTGCCAGACAAAAACTGTCCATCAAGCGGCCATAATAACCGCCTGACAGACATTCCTTTACTTCTTACTTATGCTCTGCTACATACTTTGCAAGGCTTGCTACATTATAGAATGGCTCCTTGCCAACACCTGTCATCGATACGCCAAACTCCTTGTCGATAGCTGCTATCATCTCAAGTGAGTCGATTGAGTCAAGACCGATTCCGTCTCCGAAAAGAGGTACATCATCTGTTAAGACCTCTGCCTCAATTCCAAGGCTGTCAATAAGAAGCTCCTTAATTTTTTCTCTGATTTCCTGCTCGTTCATGGTTATTCTCCTTTTCTTCTATTAGAAATATTTTTAGCGGGGCAGATTATTCCCCTATAACTATCAGGTTCAGGATTTTCCTGCCTGAAACATACATGCAAGCTTTTGTCATAATACTGTCATAAATCCGCACATCTCTGTACTCTCATCTTTTATGGCAGTTACTCTGTATGTGCCTCATCTGGCTGTTCATCCATACGAAGCATGGCTTCAAGCTGTCTTTGGCAGCTTGCTGCACCTTCTCTAAGTATCACCGAAGGCCTGCCTTTTGCATGTACATCAAAAGTATTTACTGAACCCACCACAACATTCTGACGGTGAAACTTCCTATATCCGCCGGATATTGCAAGTGGAATTACAGGCGCATCCGTAAGTCGTGCAAGCATCAGAAAGCCCGGCTGAAACTCAGACAGCTTTCCGTCCTTAGAGAGCTTACCCTCCGGAAAAATCATCACCGACTCGCCTCTTTTTATTGCCTCCACCGCTCTGTCCATCCAGGAATTATCCATCTCTTTTAGATTTATCGGAATATATCTTAGATGTGTAAAAAAAGTGTGAAGCATCTTCTTGTTATACCATTTTGTCGTGACGAGGACATTAATCTTACTCTTCCAGAACACCTGTGGAATAAATGAACCGTCATTATGACTTGTATGATTTGCGATGAGAATGCATGGCTCTTTAAGCTTACGCTTAACCTCTTCATCCTCGTATGTAATCTTCGGCAGGTAGAGAACATGCGTTATTCCTGTCCACACAAAGAACGCTGCATGTATTATAGCTCCAAGGCACCTGTCGCCAACCTTTGCTAAAAAATTTTTCATGATTTGATAAATTCCTGCAGCTTACCCATATTCTTCTCCATAAGCTCATATCCATGCTTATAGAAATCATTAATCTTCTCAACATCATTTTCAAAATGACCTATGCTGCCAATCTCCGGGCGTATTATAATCGCCTTTCCATCCTGCTCTAGCTCCTCAAGACGGCGCATCTGCCTGTCATAATTGTATCGGCGCTCCACCATAGCCTCAGCCACCTTCGGATACGTGGAATGATAGCATACATTGAGAAGAAGCTTCATCTTTGAATAATCAGTAGGAGCTTCCCCCGCCTTTCTTGTCTGGACAACAACCACCTTGTCACAGCCTCGCTCAAATGCACGCGCATAAGGAATCGAATCCACAATGCTTCCGTCGAGATATGCCTTGCCGCCAATCTTGACCGGCGCACACATAAGCGGCACGGAACATGATGCCTTACATATCTGTAAAATGCTCTCCGAAGTTCCGTCATCTGTGAGATACTCTGCCTTGCCCGTCTCACAGTTCACCGCAACAAATTCTCTCTCCACCTTGGAAGCAAAAAAGCTGTCAAAATTGAGCGGTTCCTTGTCATAAGCAAGCATCTGGTCAAGGTCAAGAACCTTCCCATTATTCCTGAGTGTTCCAAGCCCATAGTATGCGTCCGCATTCTCATGTGTTATGACCTTCTTAGTTCTGCCTTCCTGCCCCGCAATAAAATTGACTGCATTGCCGGAACCGGCTGACACTCCAATAACATAAGGAAATGAAATATGATGCTCCAATAATGAGTCGAGGACACCGGCGGTAAATATTCCTCTGAAAGAACCGCCCTCTAAAACAAGTCCTATCCTGCTCACATCGTCACCCCCATAGCATTAGGTATTCTCACGAATACCCATTGATTATATACTTCGTACTTTAACGGACATCTGTTGCTTTTTTCCAAAATACGTGTATAATTATACCCAAATTTTATAATATGGTCAATGGACACACTTATACACATCTGTTACTTAAGTGTATAAGTCGGCAGTAATTTATAAATGCATCGGCTGCTTGCAGGCGCATGCTTTTACAAACGTAGGTGAAGCGGAGGAATCATGAACGAACAGGACGTAAGAGTAATAAAATCAAAAAAGGCTATACGCGATGCACTTTTCAGCATCCTTGCTACCAAACCCATAAACAAAATAACAATAAAGGAAATCTCAGAGACTGCCGGTATCAACAGAAAGACCTTCTACACTCATTACGGCAGTATAGAGGATATTATCACAGAGATGGAAAATGAACTTGTCGTGAGCATAGATTCCTATTTAAAACACTGCATTATTGCAGAATACGGACTCAATCCTTACTACTTTATACAGTTCATAAACGCAATCTATTCAAGCAACCCTGAGTTCTGCGAAAGTCTTGTGTCGGTACACAACTATCATTTCCTAGCCGAAAAGATTAAGAAGGTATTCAAAAAACAGCTTATAAACAGCATAGATATCCCGGACAAAGATAAACAAATCCTGGATTTTAAAATTGAATTCTACCTTAGCGGCGTAAGTTCAGTGTACATAGAATGGATAAAACAAGGGAAACCATGTCCGTTTGAGGAGTTATCTGTAATTATCCGTAATCTGGTAATGGAACAGCTGTCAATGTAGAAACAACCGCAGCAGAATCAAGTTATTGAATCTGCTGCGGTTGTAAGACATGGCTATTATTCCATTAATATCACAGATTATTACTTGGTCAAGATTATTCGTGAAAAAGTTTCTCTGCCTTTTTATAATCCTCCACGGATATTCCAAGGGCATCGCAGGCTTCCTCAAGTGTTGCCGTCCTTCTCGACATAAAATTATCTATAAGCTTACATAAATTTTCAGCCATTCCCCGCTCCATTCCTTCGTCATATCCCTCATCATACCCAGCCTGTCTCTCCGCTGTACGCAGTTTTCTCTCTTCCTCTTCCTTATTGTACTCAAATATGCTCGTCATAACTACCTCCGCCCGGTTCTTCCTTAAGAAATCCGCCAGAATGTCATTTTTTATGCACTCATCAACCGCCCTGTTGACTGCATCATCAAGTGAACCTGATTCTTCTTTATATTTTCTGACCAATGCCACATACTGCGCATAATCCCTCAGCGTGCGGCTCTGCCTCATAAGCTCCAGATTCCTGCCATAATTAATGTTAAGCACCGTGACTCTAAGTTCAAGTGCCGGATTATTAACATGCGGTGCAAACGCATCCGACAGCCTGTACTCACTTCTGTCAGCAACCTCATCCTGTCCGTTATAAAACACTATGAAATTCGGTGCCGGCACTTTCTGTATGGCTGATGAGTACAGCGACTTAGTCTCCACCAGCTTGCTGTACTCTGATGAAATGTAAAACAGATTCCGCAATGGCATGTTGGGATTGACCGTTGACTGATGCTCATACAGATATATTCCTGTGCTCAGCAGAAATGCAAGGTCATTCTTCATACCCATGTAGACCGCATTCTCAAGCGTTACTATCTGTAAATCATCCGGATTGTCATAATGCCTGCCAGATACTGCATTGTACAGCTCAAGCAGATTCTTCTTATCAGAAAATAACATCCTGAATATTGTATCCTTGTATCTGCGGTCAGATATCAACCCACCTGTCGGCAACTCACTGCAATCGGGTGTCATTTTTCCTGCATTTGCCTTGCCACTTCGCACCACATCCGTCTGTGCCGCTCCTCTTCGTGCCGCATCCGTCTGTACTGTTCCTCTTCGTATCACATCTGTCTGTGCTGATTCCATTCGAGATGCTTCTATCCCTTCTGCTCCTGCACACGGTGTACCCGCCTCTGTGTCAGCACCAGTAAAAAACTCATTCTCTTCAACCTTTACTTTTTTCGTTCTTGTTCCGTTAATACCCTTCATCAAATACCTCCTGTAGTTGTTATGCAGGAGATATATCTACCGATGCCAATTTGCACTGCCGATTATGCTTCTTATACAAGTATGTATATGCATTGATCTGTCAATACAGCATCTTCCGATGATATCAGATGTCTCCTGCTAAAAAAATTAATGTGATTTCAAGCATAGACCTCTGAATATCCACCATAAAGGCTATATGAATTGTAGAACCTCATGCGATAAGAAATCGCATGAATCATAGAATCTCAAGAAATATGCTCTGGCTTGAGATTAGCATAACAGACTATGCATGTCAATATCCGCTTTGATACAATTTGGCATAATATTTGTACATTTACAGTTTAAGATTCGGGTGGCAAAACATGCCTTATGAACTTAACCGTGTATAACAAGTTATATATATGCATATCTCGACTTTTGGGAGAAGCTTAGTTGTTCTTAGGACTCTGCTTGATTCCCAGCCAAAAGCAGCATGGATGCTGCTTTAGAAGCAATGCATACATGGATGTATGCTTCGCTTCGGTGGCGGACGTATAGAAAATGTTTATCAGAGTCCTTAGAACATCTTGCTTCGGACAACGAAGAGATATGCATATATATAACTTGTTATACACTCATAGACTAAATCAGAATGTTTTGCCACCCGAACCTTATTATATAAAAAAGACCTCCACACCGGATTTCTCCGGCATGGAAGCCCTGTCAAGCTTATCACTATTCCGTCAGGAATAATTCTTCCATCAGAAATGATAAATATTAAGCTAAGATTAGCCGAGTAAGGAGAGAACTCCCTGTGTAGCCTGGTTAGCCTGTGCAAGCATAGACTGTCCGGCCTGGGCAAGAATGTTGTTCTTGCTGTACTCAACCATCTCCTCAGCCATATCGACATCACGGATACGTGACTCAGCAGATGTTGTATTCTCAACAACATTGTCGAGGTTGTCGATTGTGTGCTCGAGTCTGTTCTGAACAGCACCGAGAGCTGAACGCTGGGAAGATACCTTTGAAAGAGCATCAGCTATGGCATCTACTGCATATGTAGCAGCCTTGCCTGTTGTATCAGATACGTTTATGCCCTTGATACCAAGACCAGCTGCACTCATAGATTCGATGCTTACATTAATCTTGTTAGTCATATCAGCATCAGCACCTACCTGTAAGTTGAAGGAAAGCTTATCCTTAACTTCCACGCTGCCCTGTGTAATCTCGAATGTACCATCGCCATTATTCTTAACTGTAGCCGCCTTGTCAGTACCTATTGAGCTGGCTGCCTCAAGCTCCTCAGCCATCTTGTTATATGCTTCCTTCAATGTGATGGAATCATCATCAGTTGTACCTGATACACCGATAGCTGTATAAGCATTTGCATTAACAGTTACCTTGTCCCCCTCCTTTATGAGGTTGAGGAAATCATCTGCTGTAATCTTCTTGGTTGTGCCTGAAAGGTCTGTGCTTGTTGCAAGTGTATATGAAGTATTTCCTATCTTCAAAGTGCCACCAGCTGCTGCTCCCTTTACTGCGTCAGTGATGTCTTTCATGCTTGTAGGCGCCTCTGCTGTGACTTCCTTAGAAACACCACCAACAGTTACTGTATCGCCGGCCTTTATATTGGTAGTCAATGCTGTAATTGAAGCTGTATCTGTGATTGATACCTCATTATTTCCGAGGTCATCCACAACCGTAACACCATTTAACTTCTTAAATGTAGTATCAGCTGAAGTTGTTGTTATCTTCGCACCGCTCTTAATTAAATCTGTTGTGTTAGCAACCGCCTTTGTGGTGTAAGTCTTGTCATCGTTGACCTTATAAAATCCATGTTCAGTACCACCTGTTATCGCATTAGTTCCAGTATCAAGGTCTTCGGAATATGTCCATGTATTGCCATCTGCATCTACAATGGTGTCACCGACTTTCCACGTACCATCTGTATTTGCTAATTTACCAAGCTTACCAGCAGCACTAGTATCCGTAGCATCTGCAAGAGAAACTTTAGCAACAATTGTTGTCTTTACTCCGCTTGATGTGACAGAATCACCTACTGCATTTGGTGCCGCAGCACCTGTAACGGCAGCTTTCTTGATATAATCATCAGTGCTCTTAGACTTTCCGATTGTATACTCTGTTCCGCCAATTGTCACTTTACCGCCTACAGCGAGCTTATCAGCCGTGAAGGTTGTCTTGCCATTCTCAGACTCGCCAAGCTTACCTGCAAGACCTGCATCATGAGCTGCCACAGTGTTAGTCTTAGTTGCACCGTCAGCATCACCCTTTAAGAGGTATGTCTCATTGAACTTGGTTGTCTCAGCTACTCTGTCAATCTCAGTTGTGAGCTGCTCTATCTCTGCCTGAATGGCATCTCTATCATCCTGTGAATTGGTTCCGTTGGAAGCCTGAACTGCAAGCTCATTCATTCTCTGGAGCATTGAGTGAACCTCTGTGAGGGCACCTTCTGCTGTCTGTACTGCGGATACACCGTCCTCAGCGTTGGAGGAAGCCTGATCAAGACCTCTGATCTGCTTTCTCATCTTCTCGGAAATTGTAAGACCTGCTGCATCATCAGCTGCACGGTTAATTCTGTAGCCTGAGGATAACTTCTCTGTTGACTTGGCCTGTGAGCCTGTTGTGATGTTTAACATTCTGTTGGCATTCA
>ERZ860590.1120-NODE-1120-length-15741-cov-3.188321_pt1 | contig 15741 bp, 9 predicted proteins | sample MGYA00509975_ERZ860590 | MGnify/ENA primary metagenome ERZ860590 (study PRJEB30046, sample SAMN00715250) | human gut metagenome | study: EMG produced TPA metagenomics assembly of the A metagenome-wide association study of gut microbiota in type 2... | reverse complement strand
CAACTGTTCGAGCCTCTTCAGCCATTGTTCTGCATGTTTTTGGTCCAGTAGATTGTAATAATAAATAATGTGTGCATATATGGCCGCACTCTGGTAAAGTATATTTTTCTGGGCGATGGCCTCTTCCAGTAATTTGTTCTCGTAATAGATGAATGTCGGTGACAGTTGGTCAAGCAGTGCTATCTGATATAGGGTTTCCAATCTGGTGGTATCGGCTGGGGAGGCAAGATATATACGTAGCAGGCTATCCTTGGCTTCTGTCCGTCGCACATCTGCGTGTGCGGACGGTAACAGCCAGCATAAGGCAATGAGCAATGTAAATATCTGTTTCATTTCTTATTCTCCTTTCTGCCTGTCTGGCTTATGGGGTGGGTGAAGCAGAAGCGTGAGCCTTCGGCATACTCTGAATCAATCCATATTTGTCCGCCGATATGCTCTATGATAAGTTGGCATATGGAGAGTCCCAACCCACTGCCTTGAGCATTCTCATTCAGCTTTTCAAAACGTTGGAAAATGTTGGCTTGCTTGTCTTTGGGAATGCCGCAACCGGTATCTGTTACGGTGAATAGTACGGTATCGTCCGTTTCTTTTTCCAGCTTTAGGACAATGCTGCCTTGTGGGGTAAATTTGGTAGCATTTATCAGTAGGTTAATCAGGACTTGCTGCAGGCGTGAGTCGTCAGTCTCGATGGGCATTTCTTCCAGCTCGGTGGTGAATGTAAGTTCAGCTTGTGTCTGTTTCACTTTGTTCACGGTATCTATCACGTTTCTGCAGATGCTTACGGCATCATGTTGTGCAATACAGAATTGCAGTTTGCCGAATTCAAGACTCGATAGATCTATCACGTCGTTAATAAGCTTCAGCAATAGTTCTGAGTTCTGTTGGATAACTTCATTGCACTGACGGCGTGTCTCATCGTCCAGTCCCTCTTCCGTCAATAGGGATGAAAAGCCCGATAATGCATTGAGCGGGGTACGGATTTCGTGGCTCATGTTCGAGAGGAACACGCTTTTTGCACGCATGGCATTTTCGGCATTTATCCGTGATGTTGCCAGTTTTTGGGTGGAGAGCTTCACCTTTTCCCGCTGCCTTTTGAGTAGGATGGCAAGTAGAACAAATAACGTTACTAATGCCATCGTTCCTACCAATATGCTGGTTATGATTTTATTGTATTCGTTATTGCTGGCCGTCTCTATCTTATCTACCTGGTATTTTGCCTTTATCGTATTGATTTGCCGGATATAGCTTTGTGAAGCCAGTGTATCTATAGGAGGATACAATTCCTGGTAGATTCGGCAGGCTTCCATGGCCATGCCTTGTATTTTGCAGAGATAGATTTTTTCCAGCGAAGTCCAGCGGTAATACGTGGAGCGTTTATTACCGGAGTATTCTGCTTGCAATTTGGAGTAGATGTCCAGGGCTTGTTTCCAGTATTGTTTGTCCCAATTTCCCATGGCTCTATAGTAGGCGGCAGTGGTATAATCCAAGTGAAACCGGTAGAACTTCTCTGGGTGCAGTTGGTAGATGGAATCCATTTTGTGGAGCCAGATGTTTGCTTCATCAAGATAGTCTTGTGAGAGGTGTCCATGGGAAATGGCAAAATTCGTCTTTTCGATGCAGAAAAAGAAGTCTGTCGGGTAGTCAGGCTCCTGATATAATATTTTCTCCAGCTCTTCCAGGATTTTTTCCGCTTCTTCCAGACGTCCTTTCCGTTGCAGAACGTTGGACATTTTTAAAAGAAGCTGTGCCCTATATGGATGCTGGTCTGAAATGTTGGATAGTTCAGTCAAAGCATCCTGGTATGATTCCAGGGCTTTATCTCCCATGTTGGCTATTGTATTATAGGCGTCTCCAATGGCTTGGTTGGCCACTACCATACCAAATTGGTAGTCTGTTGCTTTAGCTTCTTCGTACATAAGTTGTGCCCGGTTCGTTGCTAAGCTGATATCGCCGCGCAATGTATAGGCATTGGCCAATTGAAGTTGTAATAGAAAATACGTCGTTCTATCTTCATTTGATTGTAGGGTGGGAAGAAGTTGCTCACTCCACGTAATGACGCTGTCTATGGATATGGAGTCATCATAGAGAACTTGTCTTTTGACCAATGATTGCAGAATACTCTGCTTTTCTTGATTGGCTATTGTATGTGCTGATAAGACAGAAGTATACAATATCTGCCCCAATAGCATCCATATAATCATTTTTGTTCTCAAATGTTTGTTTGCCTCTTTTGTTTATTATTGGCAAAAATAAATATAAACGAGTAAATAAAAAATTAAATAGATGCTTTTTTTCTCCTTTATAGTCAATTTGTTAGCAACTTTATGCAGGAGATTGGAAGGGATTAATAGAGTTCCAAACCAAACTCTTCTTTTAGTTGTAACAGTGCACTGTTCTTTTGTGCCATCATCTGGAATTTTTCAACGCGTCCATAGGCACGTACCTTTTCGGTAGGAGCACTAATCCGGACAGTCATGGTGACTTTGCGGTTCTTTAGCCGGGTACGTAGGTAATTTTGCAGAGTGGGTATCATGCCGGTAAATTCCTTGGCAACGATTTCATTATCTACCACAGCCTCAAAAGTTGTGTCATTTATTAAAGTGATGCGCATGTTCTGCATACGCTTGGCTATGGCTACTTGCTCCTTGGGCATACGTCCGGCATACTCCTGCCAGTAATAGTTCAAATCCCTTTCATTGAAGATGTAGTCTTCTTCCGGTTGTGCTGCTTGGTGGGCGGCAGTAGGGTTAGATGAAGGGGTTCTTTGTTCCTCTTCTATGTGGGGGCGTTTGATGGATACCCCTAATCCGGACATTTTCATGACCGGAATTTTTTTCTCTTCTCTCCCTTGCGCCATTAATACGGCAGTAGGTGTAGCATGTGGAGTTGTTGCATTACTATGCTGCGTGGCAGCAGGTTGGGGAGTGCTGTTTGTCTGTACTGCCGGCTGTACGGTTTGTTGGGGCGTGGCAGCAGTGGCCTGTGGCTGCTGAGCGGCGGCAGGCTGCGTGAATATGGGTTTTATAGCTTGTTTAGGGCTGCGCCCATTGGCACCGTCGTCCTCCTCGGCGGTCAGTTGTGCCACTTGTATCAGAGTGAGCTCTACCAGTAGCCGTTTGTTTTTACTGGCACGGTAGTTCAGGTCACAATCGTTGCAGAGCTTCATGGCACGGTAAAGAAAAGGGAGGGGGCATTGCTGTGCTTGTGCCTGGTAACGTTCGCGGATGCTTGCGCCGACTTCAAGCAACGGCAGTGTCGCCGGGTCTTTGCTGACAAGCAAGTCACGTAGGTGGGATGAAAGTCCGGTGATGAAGTGGCTGCCGTCGAAGCCTTTGTTGAGCACATCATTCAGTAATAGCAACGCGTCACTGATTTTGTTCTCAAGAAAGAATCCGGTTAGTTTGAAGTAGTATTCATAGTCCAGTACATTGAGGTTTTCAATCACACTCTTATAAGTGATGTGTCCTCCGGTGAAGCTTACCACCTGGTCGAAGATGGATAGTGCGTCGCGCATACCGCCGTCTGCTTTGAGGGCAATGACATTCAACGCTTCCGGTTCAGCAGTGATGCCCTCTTTGGAGGCGACATATGCGAGGTGTGCTACGGTGTCTTCCACACCAATCCGGCTGAAATCATATATTTGGCAGCGTGAAAGGATGGTGGGCAGTATCTTGTGCTTCTCGGTAGTGGCAAGGATGAATATGGCATGGCGTGGAGGCTCTTCCAGTGTTTTCAGGAAAGCATTGAAAGCCGAGGCGGACAGCATATGTACCTCATCAATGATATATACTTTGTATTTACCTATCTGAGGTGGTATGCGTACCTGCTCCACCAATTGGCGGATGTCATCCACAGAGTTGTTTGAGGCGGCATCCAGCTCATGGATATTGTAGGAGCGCTGCTCATTGAAGGCAGTACAGGATTCACACTGGTTGCATGCTTCACCGTCTGCTGTGGGGCTCATGCAGTTGATTGTTTTAGCAAAGATACGGGCACAAGTTGTTTTTCCCACGCCTCTTGGACCGCAAAAAAGATAGGCATGCGCCAATTTTCCGGTGGCAATGGCATTCTTCAAGGTAGTGGTCAGTGCACGTTGGCCTACCACAGACTCAAAGGTCGAGGGACGATATTTCCGTGCAGATACAATATAGTTTTCCATATTCGGGATATTCTTTGCTTTTTGTGCAAATGTACACAAAAAAAAGAAATCTTTCGGTTATTCCTCTTATCTTTGTGACGTGAAGTTATATGATGGGCAAGCTCCATCATGAATGATAAATTGCTAAATAGTAGATAACGAGATGGATAAACTTGCTTCTCTTTGGTCTTTTGTCCGCAAGCATAAATATCTGATTACGCTTGCGTTGTTTGCTGTAATTATCGGGTTCCTGGATGAGAACAGTGTTGTACGCCGTTTGGGTTACGCCCGGGAAGAAAGCCGTCTGCGCGATGAAATAGAAAAGTACCGCAAGGAATACGAGGAGAATACCGAACGGCTCAATGAGCTTGCCGTCGACTCCGGTGCCATCGAACGGATTGCCCGTGAGAAGTATCTGATGAAAAAGCCCAATGAGGATATTTATGTATTTGAAGAAGATATAGAAGAATGAAACAACTGATACCCGCCCTTTTCGCAGTAGGGGCCGTGATGCTCTTGGCAGGAGCTGCCGTTTATATCACGGGCTGGCCTCTTTCACCTTATATATATACTATCGGCGCTACGATGGTTGCTTTGGCCCAAATTAATTCTCCGTCCAAATGTAAAAGTCCCACTGTCAAACGCCTGCGCCGACAGCAAATATTCGGTGCGCTTTTGCTGGTGCTTACGGGGGCATTCATGCTCTTTACAAGGGGCAATGAATGGATTGTGTCTCTGACGATAGCCGCCATTCTTGAGCTTTACACTTCGGTACGTATTCCACAAGAGGAGGCGAAAGAAGGTTTAAGCTAAATCCGGAACATATATTCTGCATAAACAAGAGGGGCTGAACTCTTTTATAGAGCCAGCCCCTTTCTCATTTAGTTAATCTTCTGCGTTATCCGTCTATCTTTCTACCTTTTCTACTGTCAGAACTGCCGAAGAGACACCTGCCGTTACGTCAACTGTGAACCGGTAAGCGACACCGTTTTCCAGGCTTTTGCCTTCTACGAGGCCCAAGTTGCCGGCATCACGTCCGTTGGTACCGTCACCTATAAATACTAAGTCACTGGTGGTAGACAAGGCATCGTTTTTATATTCACCTCCCCAACCTTGCTGGTGGAAGAACTTGAAGTTGATGTCATCAGATTTGATTTGCTCTCCCGCTACTACTGTTACCTGATACTTCTTCGCTTCAATCTGTGACATGCAGAGACCTTTTTCTGTAGTCCAACCTACGGCATTGGTCGCTACGGAAGGTTTACCGATACCGTCACCGATAATCCAAAGGGCGCCGGTTCCGTCATCGTTCAGAGTGGCGGTGCTTGTTCCGTTCATTTTCAATACTTCCAGATAATTCAGGGCCAGGTTGGCAATGACGCGATAAGTTCCATCGATAGGCAGGAACTTCAGCGAACCGTCTTCATTCTTTTCGAAGAAGTCGGGGTCTATCCAATATTGGTCGAAGTTGGGAATGTCTGCAGTGATGTTGTCCCCTTGCTTCAGATTGAGGTCGATGCTGTAATGGTCATCATCCACCATCTCCATTTCAGAACCGTTCAGCAGTAGTTTCACGAAAGGAGCGGCTGCATAAGTCAACGTATTGAAGGAGATGGAATATTCTCCAGCTGACAGATTGGAGAAGGTAATTTCACTGGAGGTACCTTGTGTAATGGCACCGTTGCTCCATCCGAAGTTGATTTCATTCCCGTTGGCGCCTACTTTAGGAGCTTTGATGTAACCTTTCACTTTTTGTGCAAATTCACCGGTCACGCTATACTGATTGGCTGCGACTTTTTCCATGCGGTATTCTTGGTCTCCGGAAATCAGAGTTAGGTAGGGGAAGTCCGGACGACTCAGCGCCACGTCATAGCTTTTTTCTGTAATTGTGAAATTGATGTTCTGCAGAATGAACTTCAATGTAGCTGTTCCGTTGGGAATATTTGCCAGATAGGGAACATATATTTTCCCGGTATAGTCTTGACCGTTTACTTTTGTACGGATTATAGTCTCTGACACCATTTCGTCGCTGAAGTATAACCGCGCTTTTAACGTGGAAAGGGGTACATCTGCGTCCGATGCCTTGATTGTAAAAGGCAGACTGTCTCCGAACAAGGCTGAAGAAGGTTCTGCCTGAAAGTCCATTGTCGGGTTGCCGGGAACCGGATCGTCATCGCTGCAAGCATTCAGCATGGCTATGCCTGCCAATGCCATTAGATAGTATTTTAAGCTTTTCATTATAATCTTCTGTTTAAATTATTAGTTTTATTTTTTCCAACGGTAAGAAACGACTGCTTTGGCCGGAACTTCGTAGGAAAAGTAGTGTGTGCCGTCGCTTACGGTGATTCGCTTGGCATCTGCATTGTTGTTTGCCAATACGAATGCATAGGTACCGTCCGTATTCTCGAAGGCGGAGTAGGTGATTCCGTTGGCTGTGTAACCGGTCGTTCCGATACGTACAGCTCCCGGTTTCACGACTGAAGACATGTGCCCGATAAGGTAATAATGGGAATTACGGACAATTTTAGAATAGTTTGTATTGTCAATATCCACTGCACCGTAGCAGGTCTTGCAAGAACCATCTGAGGGGCTTACCGGTCCCAGGTCACTGTCTAACATCAGATTCCACACAATGGTGCCGCGGCACCAGTTGTTGGCTGTTCCCAATGCTATTTCTTCCATATCGTTAAGCAGGCGTGCTTCCAAATCGCGACCGGAGTTCCAAGTACCGATGGAGGTTTCCGTAAAAAGCAGTTCCTTGTTGGGATAGAGTTTGTGGATATTCAGCAACTCAGAACGGTTACCGCCATAATTATGGTAGGCAGCGCCCGCAATGTATTGTGAGGCTTCCGCATCATCATAAATCTTGGTAGGGTAACTTTTTTGGTCGGCCAGATTGTCGTAGTTGTAGTTATGGTCGAAAACATAAATCTTTGTAGTAACTCCGGCTTCTTTGAAGGCAGGGCCCAGGCCGGTCTTGATGAAGTCACGGGCTTCTTCCCATCCCATGAACAAGGATGCTGAGTTACCGTGGTTCAGCGGTTCGTTCTGCGGAGTCACAGCGTGGATTTTGATGCCTTCCTTTTCGAAAGCTTGTATCCATTTTACGAAATAGTCGCCATACGTTCTGTAATATTCGGGGTTCAAGTGTCCGCTGGTCCATGAGTCAAAGGGTACACGTTCCTCCAGGCTTTTCACTTTCATCCACTTCGGACATGTCCAGGGAGCGGCAATTATTTTGACGGCAGGATTGATTGCCAGAATTTCCTTCAATATAGGAATCACATATTTGGTGTCTTCCATCGGAAGGGCAAAGTGCTCAAGCCCCTTTTCGTCACAGCAAGTGAATTCACTGAATGAGAAGTCGGAACAACCGATGGCAATACGTACATAGCTGAAGCCATAGCCTTCTTTGTCCGAGAATGTTTCAGTCAGAAACTTCGTGCGGTTCTCTTGTGTCATCTGCATCAGGTTGTAACCGGTAGAGCCGGTGATGGCTGCACCGAAACCGTCCATTTCCTGATAGCGGGTGGCAGGGTCGAGTGTCACGGTAGAAGGTGACATGTTGCTTCCGGTGCCGAAGGCCAGCCCGGACTTTGTCAAATCATAAGTACGACTGGTGTTCGTTACATAGAGGGTAACATCCTTTGCCTCTTCCGTGGGTTGGTCTGGCTTGGGTTCCGGTGTAGGGGTGATGTTACTGTCATTGTCATTGCCGCAGGCTGCCAGTATGGTGAAGCAGCCTAATGCGGTAGTGAATATATTTCTTAAATTCATATTCAATTGATTTTTATATTACTCATTAGTATTAATAGCCCGGGTTCTGTATCAGATTTTCGTTCTGGTCGATGGCTCCTTGGGGAATAGCCAGCAGATAGGAGTTCTCATTGAACAGATTTTCTTGTGCATGGCGGCCGCTGTCTTTGGCGTAAACGGCGTTCATCACTTCTTCTACCTTATTGAGGCGGCAAAGGTCGTACCAGCGCTGTCCTTCAAAGGCAAGCTCCATGCGGCGTTCGTCCATATAAGCTTGGAGCAATGCTTCTTTACTGCTGCGGGTGCTTTGTGGAAGTTTGCCCAGTCCGGCGCGGTTGCGGATGCGGTCGATGATGTCGGCTGCACCGTTCAGGTCGGGAGCCTCTCCCATAATTTTTGCTTCGGCTTTGAGGAGCAGGATATCGGCATATCGCAGATAGATAATGCTGTTGAACGCAGAGCGGCATTTGTACATGAAGGCATAATGGTCTGCCGGATAATAGTTGCTCCATCCGCAGTCATACCATACAACAGATTCATTGTAACGTTTCGTGTCTCCTTGCTCTTCATAGAGGCGGATAAGGTCACGGGAAGGGGTAATCCATTTGGCCCAGGTGAAACTTTCATCCCAGTTGCTCAAGTTACGGCCGAACATCCAAGTACACCAGTTGCCGGAGCCGGGAGGAAAGTGGGCTTCGAGAATTGCCTCCTTGGTATTGCGCACCCGGCAGTCTTTTTTTTCCGTATCATACGCCCAAAGGTCGCTGAAGTCTTCCACGAGGTCGAAGCCGTCGGCAGCAAGTTCATCGGCATATTTGATAACCTTTGCATAATCGCGCAGAGGTTTTTCTGCATAGACCTTGGCAAGCATGGCACGTGCCACCGATTTGGTAAGTATGCTCTTGTCTGATGTGTCGTTTGTCGGTGTGTTGGGGTTTTCCACTGCTTCAGTCAGGTCTTTCTCTATTTGGGCGTAAGCCTCTTCAGCCGTATTCTGTGGAGGAAAATAGGTCGGGTACATTTCTTCTACGTTGTCTTCGGTAATGTCACCGCCCACGGTAGTGATGACCGGGAAGTTACCCCATAAGCGTACCATATCGAACATGACCATGGCACGGAATATCTTGGCTTGTGACTGATACTTGCCGCGTTCACTTTCACTGAGTGCCTTGAGCTGGTCACAGCCCACGATGATGCGGTTGGCAACGGCAATGTCGCCTAAGAAACGGTCCCAGTCACGTTTTAGTACAGAATTAGAGCCTTCAATGGAGTTGGTTTCGTAAGGCACCACTTCGGCCCCCGTTGTTCCGGCGTAGGCATTATCGGAATGAGCGTCACCGATAAGCAGTTTGTCGACATACCAGTGCTCCTGCTGGTCACGAAATTTTTTGTGAAGGGTTACCATTGAAGTTTCCACGTCTTGCACACTGTTGAAGATAGGCTTTTCATCAGTTTTGTTCACTCCTTCCGTTACATCCGAGTAGGTGTCTACCGGATTATAGTCCAAGTCACATGAGGTTGCGGTCATTGCCAACAATACACCGCAAGCTATACTTTTATATATATGGTTTAGTTTCATAAGTTATTTCTTCCTTTTTTAGAATTCAACATTGATACCGAAAACGAATGATTTGCTCTGCGGGTAAGTTCCATAGTCGATGCCCTGTACAGAACCGCTGTTGCCATATTGGTTCACTTCGGGGTCCATACCTGAATAGCTGGTCCAGGTCAGCAAGTTGCTGGCGGTAAAGTAAGGCTGTACGCGGCTGATACCCCATTTCTTGAACTGGCGGCAACGGATGTTGTAAGAGAGTGAAATGTCTTTGACACGCAGGTAGCTGCCGTCTTCTACAAAGTAAGTGGAGTTCTTGATGTTGAAGTTGGCTTTCGGGACATTCGTAATCTGTCCGGGAATTCTCCAGCGTTTCAATACTTCCGTTGACTGGTTTTTGCCGTCGTACATGCCTTCGGTTTCCATACGGGACACATTGAAGATGTCGTTTCCGTAGCTTCCCTGGATGAAGATGCTCAGGCTGAGGTCTTTCCATGTAAAGGTGTTTGTCAATCCGTAGATGAAGTCGGGGTTCGGGTCGCCGATATAGGTACGGTCGGAAGTGGAAATCTTGCCGTCTTCGTTAAGGTCGCGATAGATCAGGTTACCGGTTTCAGGGTCTACGCCGTCGCTGATGTAGCCGTAGAAACCACCCAAAGGACGTCCGGGCTCATTGCGTACGATATTTTCTTTCACCACCTCGGCACTGCTTGCTGCTGTATAGATTTTCTGCAATGACAGCTTGGTCAGCTTGTTCTTATTGAAAGAAATGTTGAAGTCTGTATCCCAAGAAAACTCGCCGGTCAGGTTATGGGAGTTGATGGCGAACTCGAATCCCTTGTTGGTCATCTCGCCTTCGTTACGGGTGATGCTGGTGGTTGCTGCCGCACCAGCAGGCAGACTTACATTCATCAACATGTCTGTAGTTTTCTTGTAATAGTAGTCCATGCTGAAGGTCAGTCTGTTGTTCAGTACAGTCAGGTCAAGACCGATGTTCGTCTGGTTGGTAGTTTCCCATTTCAGGTCACTTGTTCTCAGGTTGGCCTGGCTGATACCGGGAACTGCATGGTCGTTACCTTCTTCAAACCAGGGTATGCGGTTGATGTTGTAACGTTGCAGATACGAGTAATCGCCTATACCGCTTTGGTTACCGGTCTGTCCCCAGCCACCGCGGAGCTTCAAGTCATCAATCCAAGCGATGTCTTTCATGAACTTTTCCGACGAAATGCGCCATGCAGCCGAGAAGGAGGGGAAAATACCCCAGCGATGGTCGGGATGCAGCTTGGATGAACCGTCGGCACGCATGTTCATGGTAAGCATGTACTTGCTGTCATAGTTGTAGGACACACGGGCGAAATAGGAAGAGATGGCCCACTGTGAAGCTCCTGTTCCGGTACCGTCCCATGAAATTTTATTGGCAGCGTTCAGGGTTTGTATTTTATCGTCCCGGAAATGTGAGCCGTTTATCCAGCTGTTGGTATAGTCCGATTTGGTATAGGAAGAACCTGCCATTACGTCGATGCCGTGCTTCTTGATATTGGTATTGTAAGTCAATATATTATCGAAAACCAACACGGTATTCATATTCCGGTTGTCAGAGGCTGTACCGAAGCTGTTGCGTCCGTCGGTGGTCGATATTGGATCGAGGAATGTGGTGCTTACACCGTTACGGCGGTCCAGGGCTACAGATGATTTCAACTTTAGGTTGGGCAGGAAGCTGATGGTAGCGGCTCCGGATGCGATGAGGCGGGTTTCCTTGTTCTTGTTGTTTTTCTGGCGGGCCAGGTTTTCCATCGGGTTCATGATGTTCACTCCATAGAAGTTCTTATTGTATTGATTCGGTTTTTCAGGATCCCAAATAGGAGCATAGGTCGGAGTGTTGATGACCGAGAGGACTACACCACCACGGTTGGCACCCGTACCGGAGATGATGCCGGTGTTTCCGATGTTGTCGGAGTAGGAGATATTGGCACTTACATTCAGCCAGCTGCGTATTTGGTTGTCGATATTGGCGCGGAAGCTATACCGCTTGAAGTATGTTCCTTCCAAAATACCTTTTTCATCCAGATAACCGGCAGAGAGGAAGTATTTCATCTTTTCATTTCCGTTTGATACGGACACTTGGTAATTCTGGGTTTGTCCGGTCTTGTAAACCTCGTCAAACCAGTCTGTCTGGTCGGTCAGCCCTTCAAGAGCAGTTGGATTTACAGCCCCGATTTCTTCTTGCAATTCGCGGTACTGTTCTGTATTCAGTGCTTCCATGCTCTTGCCTACTTTTGTCATGCCATATTGTACGTTCAATGCTACTTTGGCGTTGCCTGCCGAGCCGCTCTTGGTAGTAATCAATACCACACCGTTGGCTGCGCGCGAACCGTAGATGGCTGCTGATGAGGCATCCTTCAGAATAGAGAGGTTTTCAATGTCGTTGGGAGAGAGAAAGTTGATATTGTCTACGGGTACACCATCCACTACGTAGAGCGGGTCGTTGCTACCGTTGAACGAGGTAGTACCACGTACGCGGATACTCATACCTCCGCCCGGTTCGCCGCTGGGTTGCATAACCGACACACCGGCTGCTTTACCTTGTAGGGCTTGGGCTGCCGATACAATGGGGCGTTGGTCCAAATCCTTTGTAGAAACCGTAGATACGGCAGTGGTTACGTCTTTACGCTTCACACTTCCATAACCGATAACTACCACTTCGTCCAGCAGTTCGTTGTCTTCCTGCAATGTGATATTCATGTTGGTGGCTGCTTTTACCTCTATCGTTTTGTAGCCGATGAAGGATATTACCAGTGTGGCATTCTGTCCTACACTCAGGGAAAACTCCCCATCCAGATTGGTAACAACACCGTTGGTTGTTCCCTTTTCCAATACAGATGCACCAATGACCTCCAGGCCTGCGGCATCTACTACTTTACCCGTAGCTGTCAATCGTTGGGCAAATGCATTTGTTGACATTAGCAGTACGAGTAATGTCAGAAGGAGCTTGTAACTCCGCGTAAGAAGATTTCTTGTAATCATTCTCATAGTACTTTAATTAAAAGATTTAATTTATTTTAGAAAAGTATGTTCTAATAGAGATTGGATGTTTTCCATAGTACACTTTTCTTTCTCTGTTGCAAAGATAGTGGACAATCTTATTCGTCCGATAGGCGGGTAATGTGGAGAAGTAAGTCGGAGTAAAATGTAAATATCACATATATAGCGGGTTATGCTCTTGCTGATTGCTGTATAAAGTAAAGGTCAGCTACTATGGAAGGAGGTCTGTATATGCTGTTTTATCGCTGTAAATGGTCGAAATACCTCTTAACTTTCATGTACTTTTTAGGGTAGAAGTAGCTTATGTTTAGATAGATTAATTTATCTTTGTGCTCTCAGCTTTATATAAATAATAGAAATGAAAAGAAAAATCATAGCTTTACTATTTTTACTGATGGGGTGTACCTTTCTGAATGCGGCACCTTACAGTGAAAAGATAAAAGAACTGCTGGTGCGCCTTGACTCTCTGATTGCGCAAAAAAACACGTTTGCTATGCTTAAAGAGGCGAAGATTGCCCAGTTGCACAAGCTGCAAAAGGATGTGCGTACTTTGGAAGAGAGATATTGGCTGAATAAAAATCTTTATGATGAGTATTGCGTCTATAACGCCGATTCTGCAATGAATTATGTGGTAGACAATTTGAATATAGTTTATAAGCAGAATGATAAATACCGGCAGATGGAGTGGAAGATAAAAAAGTCTTTTCTGTTGGCTGCCACCGGTTTGTTGAAAGAAGCTCAGGATGAATTGCGCGGAGTTTCAGGCGGTTCGCTCCCCAAAGAATTGTTAGTGGACTATTACGGGCAAATGCTGTATCTGTATTCGCATTTCAATCAGTATACCGGTAGTGAAATGGGTACTTTGCATGAACATTATGCACAGTTGGAGCGTGTTTACAAGGACTCTTTGAATATGGTTCTTACCCCTGAAGACCCCTTGTTCTTGTGGTATAAAGGGCAGGTAGTACAAGGTACGGACAGTATGTATGTTTTTAAGGAACGTTTGCAGAAGGGAATTCTTAATTCTGCATTCGACACTCGGCGCGATGCCATGAATGCTTACGTGCTGGCCTGCTTTTATCGCGAGTCCGATGAGCAGGAAAATTATCTGACTTACCTGATATATTCTGCTATGGCCGATGTACGTATCTCCAATAAAGATATTGCTTCGTTGGAAGAGCTGGCGGGGGTACTTTTTAGTTTGGGTGATATTGACCATGCCTATGTCTACATGAGTTACTGCTTGCAGAATGCCTTGGCATATCGGAACCGGGTGAGGGTAGTGGGCATCTCTGCGGTGCAGGACACCATTCATCAGATCTATCAGGAACGTAATCAGAGGCAAGAAGCGCGGTTGCGCATGTACTTGGTACTGGTCAGTGTCTTGTCTTTGATATCCTTGTTTGCCTTCCTATATATATACAAGCAGATGAAGCGGTTGAAGCAGTCGCGCCAACAGCTGAATGAGGCAAACAACCGCTTGAATAAGCATGTGGAAGAGCTTTCGAAAATGCACGGACAAGTGGCAGAAACGAATGTACAGCTTACTTCTTTGAATGAACAGTTGAGGGATACCAATAATCAGCTTCGTGAATCCAACTATGTGAAGGAGGAATACATAGGTTATGTCTTTTCCATTTGTTCCAATTATATCAGTAAGCTGGATGAGTATCGGAAAAATATCAATCGTAAGCTTAAGGCAAACCAGTTGGAGGATGTGAAAGCATTGACCGATACTCATTCTATGGCACAGAATGAGTTGAAAGAGTTCTATCATAACTTTGATGCTATCTTCTTGCACATTTATCCGGATTTTGTAAGTGACTTCAATGCCTTGCTCCATCCTGACGAGCAGATTGTGCTAAAAGATGGTGAGCTGCTGAATACGGAATTGCGCATTTATGCTTTGGTGCGTTTAGGTATCACTGATAGTGTGAAGATTGCCGAATTCTTGCATTATTCACCTCAGACCGTTTATAATAATCGTTTGAAAACACGTAATAAGGCTATCATTCCTCGGGAAGAGTTTGCTGCCGTTGTGCGTTCTTTGGGTAGGGCACAGAAGTGGATTTGATAAAGGCTTCTACTGATTGTCGCAGTATGGTGCGTAGATGACACCTAAGAGTTAGGAAAAAAACTGCGATGTACTACCTTGTTTTTCTCTAAAAACTAATCTTTCCACAGCAATGTTCTTTTCTTACCACAGCTGTGGAAAGAAAGAAACGCGGGTGTGGTAAGAAAGAAACATATCTGTGGTGAGAAAAGTTGTTCAGTAGTTCTCGTTTAGTATCCGGGCTTTCCGGATGTAGCCTTTCGCAGGTTTATTGTCAGTTCTCTTTGGGCTCCTCAAGCGTGGTGCCGGCCGTTCAGTGGTCTATGTCAAGGGGTGAACTTAGTATATTCCGATGCGCGCGCGTATATATATAATGTGTCCCCTTCCTTCCTGCCTTTCTTTCCCTTTAAAAAATATGCTTTAAAACATATCTATCAATCAGCTAGTTATGAAAAAGTTCACGTAAACCCTCAAAAAAAGCTTGTATATATTTTGCAGATGTCCGTAAAAGCCCTACTTTTGCATCCGCTTTCGGGAACGAAGGCGGCGATGTTTTGACATTCTGACAGTAAAACGGAGCGGTAAGCTTCCATTTTTCTCTTCTTTGCCATAGGTTTCTTTCGGAACTTCGGCCTTGGAAAAGAAAAGTGAAAAAAACTTCCGGAAACATTTGGAAGTTATGCTTTAAAGTTCTTACCTTTGCACCCGCTTTTGAAAACGAAAGCAGCGCGAGTTGACATTCTTCTTTCAAGAAACGGTGACCGGTTTTTTTTCTTCCTTTTTCTTTTTGCCTCCCTTTCGACAAGAGAGACGACGAGGAAAGAGAAAAATGAAAAAACTTCCGAAAATATTTGGAAGATATGCTTTAAAGTTCTTACCTTTGCATCCGCTTTCTGAAAAGAACAGCAATCGTGAAACGAGCGATCTTTGAACAGATTTACATAAACAATACAAGTAGTACAAGAGCAGGTGCTTCGCAAATTAATAATTGGAAACTAATGATTAAGGCGCGTCGTACCTGGGTAAAACAAAAGAACCGTCAATATCTGTTTTATATAAATAGGTAAAGATAAACTTTTTGAATTCGAGCGTCCTGAACAGATAATTAAGCTGTCGCACTTTAATTTTTAATTTGCGCAGTCAAGATACTTTTACAATGAAGAGTTTGATCCTGGCTCAGGATGAACGCTAGCTACAGGC
>ERZ860590.1106-NODE-1106-length-15932-cov-2.325817_pt1 | contig 15932 bp, 13 predicted proteins | sample MGYA00509975_ERZ860590 | MGnify/ENA primary metagenome ERZ860590 (study PRJEB30046, sample SAMN00715250) | human gut metagenome | study: EMG produced TPA metagenomics assembly of the A metagenome-wide association study of gut microbiota in type 2... | reverse complement strand
TCATTGCGCTTGGTGGCCTCAAGGTGAGTATCCATGAATGTCGTGACCTGATCCATGTACAGGTCGATATTGGGTATCTCGCCCGGGCGTATATAATCAAGCTTTGCGAGCTTGTGAAGCATATCTGCTAAAAATTCAGAATGTTCAAGTGACATGTTGCAACCTCTTTTCTATGTGACATAGTTCTGATGTCTGGTTCATTATAACCTAATTTCTCATTAAAAACAAGAAAAACATGATTCGGGTGCCAAAACATATAATGCATGATTTCAAATAATTATAGTGACTTTTATGTTTCCATGTGCTATGATATACATGATTTCTGAATATTTTGGAGGGTAGGACAATGGGTATTATTTCAAGATTTAAGGACATAATGTCCGCTAACATCAATGCGCTTCTCGACAAGGCAGAGGATCCAGAGAAGATGATAGATCAGTATCTTCGCAATCTCGAGAGCGATCTTGCCAAGGTTAAGCAGGAGACGGCTTCTGTTATGGCAGAGGAGGCTAAGGCTAAGAGACAGTTAGATGAGTGCACGGCAGAGGTTGCCAAGATGCAGAGCTATGCAGAGAAGGCAGTTCTTGCAGGCAATGACGAGGATGCCAAGAGATTCCTCATGAAGAAGAAGGAGCTTGTTGTTAAGCAGACATCTCTTCAGGAGACATATACCCTGGCTGCTGAGAACGCAGCTAAGATGCGCCAGATGCACCAGAAGCTTGTCGGCGATATCAGCCAGCTTAATTCCAGAAGAGATGCGATTAAGGCTAAGATTGCAGTTGCTAAGACACAGCAGACGATTAATAAGATTGGTGCAAGCGTGGACGGTGCAGCAGAGAACCTTTCAGCATTTGACAAGATGGAAGCTAAAGCTAACAAGATGCTTGATGAAGCTAACGCTATGGCAGAGCTTAACAGTCAGGGTGTCAATTCACTTGACGACATTGCACGCAAGTATGACAGCTTTGCAACTCCGGAAGTCGATGATGAGCTTGCAGCATTAAAGGCTAAGATGGGACAGAACTAATCATATATGTTGACATAAGCACCGCGTGTGACTGGTATACCGGTTGACGGGGTGCTTCTTTTTTTCGCGAAAATGATTGGAAATGAGGATTTGTATGAGCATTTATGATACTTTAAATGAACAGCAGAAGCAGGGTGTGTTCACAACGGAGGGACCGGTGCTTATTTTAGCTGGAGCAGGTTCGGGAAAGACCCGTGTGCTCACTCACAGAATTGCATATTTGATAGAGGAAAAGAAGGTTAATCCATATAATATTCTTGCGATAACATTTACTAACAAAGCTGCAGCCGAGATGAGGGAGAGAGCTGACAGTCTTCTTGGAACGGATGCAGGAGGCGCATGGATAATGACGTTTCATTCAGCATGTGTGCGTATACTGCGCAGACATATAGAGAGAATCGGCTACGCTGACAGTTTTACAATATATGATACGGACGACCAGAAGACCGTTGTAAGACAGATACTTAAAAAGCTCGACCTTGACCCGAAGCTGTATAAAGACAGGGCGGTGCTCTCGGATATATCAAGAGCGAAGGATGAATTAAAAAGTCCTGATGATATGGAGCTTGGAGCAGGCTCTGATTACCATAAGAAGATGGTAGCTGAAGTTTACCGCGAGTATCAGAATCAGATGAAAGCGAATAATGCGCTGGATTTTGACGATATTATATGTAAGACGGTTGAACTTTTTTTGTCATGTCCTGATGTCCTTGATTATTATGGTGAGCGTTTCAGATATATTATGGTGGATGAGTATCAGGATACCAATATGGCACAGTTCAAGCTTGTAAGCCTTTTAGCATCAAGGTACAGGAATCTGTGCGTTGTAGGTGATGATGACCAGTCGATATACAAATTCCGCGGTGCGAATGTGAGAAATATTCTTGATTTTGAGAACGTTTTTCCGGAAGCGAAGGTGATAAAGCTTGAGCAGAATTACCGTTCAACACAGAACATTCTCGATGCGGCTAATGCGGTCATCAAGAATAATGAAGGGCGAAAGGACAAGAGCCTGTGGACTGACAAAGGAGCAGGAGAAAGGATTGCATACAATATCTATAATTCAGCATATGAGGAGGCATACGGTATTGTATACGATATAAAGAAAAGAGCCGGGGCCGAAGCATATAATGATTTTGCAGTGTTGTACAGAACCAATGCACAGTCAAGAGCGCTGGAAGAAAAATTCGTTGAGCTTGGAGTTCCTTACAGAATATACGGTGCCGTTAATTTCTATTCTAGAAAAGAGATAAAGGATGTTCTCGCATACTTAAAGACGATTGACAATGCAAGGGATGAGATTGCAGTCAGGAGGATAATCAATGTTCCAAAGCGCGGGATAGGAGCTACAACCATAGAGAAGGTGGCAGCTTTTTCGGACGAGAACGGCATGAGCTTTTATGCGGCAGCAGCTAACGGCAGGGATATACCTTCACTTTCAAAGGCAACTGTCGGAAAGCTCGATGGCTTTTGCACACTTATATCCGCATTCAGGGCGAAGGCGGGGCAGCTGTCGATAAAGGAGCTTATAGGCGATATCGTTGAGAGCATAAAGTATGAGGAATATCTTGCGGATGACGATGAACCGGATGAGATAGCGGATAGAATGTCCAATATAAATGAACTCATATCCAAGGCAGCAGCCTATGAGGAAAGCACAGATATGCCGACACTTTCCGGCTTCCTTGAGGATGTAGCGCTTGTGGCGGATATTGACAATATGGATGAAAATAATAACGTGGTATCACTTATGACACTTCACAGCGCAAAGGGACTTGAATTTCCGAATGTGTATTTAGCAGGCATGGAGGATGGCAATTTTCCAAGCTATATGGCGATAAGCTCCGGAGATGAGAGTGATATTGAGGAGGAGAGACGACTGTGCTATGTCGGCATCACAAGAGCAAGGAAACGCCTTGTACTCAGCATGGCAAAGCAGCGCATGACAAGAGGAGAAGTTATGCTTTGCAAGCAGTCACGCTTTATAAATGAGATTCCATTTGAACTCATTGCACAGACCGGACAAGGAATAAGAAAACCGGCTTCATTTTCGGACGATGAGAAGGTTAAGGCGGCTGAGAGAGCAATGCGTGAAGCACTGCCGTGGAACCGCCCGGCACCGCCTGACAGAAAAAATAGCGCTGTCTGGAACCGCCCGGCTGTGTCTATGTCCGACATAAAAAAAGGTGCACCGCAGGTTGCGGCAAGCATTGAAGAACTTGGATATACGGTGGGTGACAGGGTAAAGCATATCAAGTTTGGTGAAGGAACAGTTAAAAATATCGTTTCAGGCGGCAGGGATTTTGAAGTCACTGTCGAGTTCGATACGGCTGGTGTGAAAAAAATGTTTGCGTCTTTTGCAAAATTGGCAAAAATTAACTAGATATTTTTGCTATTATATGATAAAATTATGTTTAAGTTTTAAACTGAAATAATTTTAATTAATAGAAAGGAAGAATGAAGTATGAGTAAGCTTGAAGATTTACTTGCGCAGATTAAGAGCAAGGACTTAAAAGACATTAAGGATTTAAAGGACATTAAGGAACTTCTCAGTGGCAAGCAGGTTGTTGTTGAAGAGAAGAAAAAGAGTAACCCTCTTGTTTGGATTCTTGCAGTCGTAGGTTCTGTAGCAGGTATTGCATATGCTGTTTATAGATATTTCACACCTGATTACCTTGAAGACTTCGAGGATGAGGATTATGATGACGATTTTGAGGATGAGGATGAAGATTTCGAAGATGACTTCTTTGAGGAGGAAGACGAGAATAAGACATCTGAGGATGACAAGTAATCGTTAATACAATATAACAGTTGTAAGAACAGAATGATAGGAGGGAAAATGCCCTCCTATTATTTTAGTGTGATACTAAAAAAGATAAGACTATAATGTACATGTAAAGGAGCAATAGTAAGGTGAAGAAGGAAAGAAATGAATTATTGGAGTTTTTAGGCGGACTGGCTATGCTTGTTGTAGGATTGTACCTGTTTACGAATAAGGCTACAGTGCAGACATCATTTTTTTCAGGCGGATTAAGTCTTTTTGGAATGCACTTGAATTCAGGGCTTGTCATAATACCGTTCATTATTGGAATTGTATGGCTTTTTGTCAAGCCGTCCTCGTTTGGCGCTAAGCTTGTAGTGGGACTTGGCATTTTGATAATTATTGTATCTGTAATAGCATCAACGACAATACGCCTTCCGAGAATAACCTTATATGAGTGGATATTGTACATTGTACTTATATTCGGTGGAGCAGGCCTGCTTGCCAGAGCTCTGTTCGGTGGAAGAAAATAAAGGAGGGCAGGAAAGAGAATGAAAAAAGGAGAGCATATAGAAGGGGTGGTAACTTCAGTTGCTTTTCCGAATAAGGGGAAGGTCGTGTGTAAGGAAGGCACTGTCACGGTTAAAAATGTGATTCCAGGACAGACACTTGATGTCAGAATAGACAAAGTAAGAAACGGAAATGCTGAAGGCAGAGCGTGCAGTATCATAAAAGAATCAGAGCTTGTCGATGAGAGCACAAGATGTGAGCATTTTGGAAAATGCGGCGGGGGTGTATATCAGCCTGTGCGATATGAAGAGCAGCTTAAGCTTAAAAGCGGACAGATTAAGAAGCTTTTAGACCCTGTATGCGGCGGCTATATATATGAAGGAATCAAGGGAAGCCCGGAAGCGGCTGAGTACCGCAATAAGATGGAATTCTCATTTGGAGATGAAGTTAAGGACGGACCTTTGAGTCTTGGCATGCATAAAAGAGGAAGCTTCCATGATATAGTCACGGTTGATGCATGCCGCATCATGGACAGTGATTTCAGGAATATTCTCTTGGCGACACTCGATTATTTTACGCACAGCGGAGTACCGTTTTACAAAAAAATGGCACATACAGGGTATCTTAGGCATCTGCTTGTGAGAAAAGCAAAAAAGACACAGGAGATTCTTGTGGATATTGTTACAACATCGCAGCTTGATGAAAGACATGAAAGTGAGCTTATGGATGGCTATGCTGCTCTTATTGCGGCGATGGATTCAGACGGAAGAATTGACGGAAGGCTTATGGGAGTACTTCATACTGTAAATGACAGTCTTGCGGATGTGGTTCAAAGTGACAGGACGGATGTGCTGTGGGGACAGGATTTCTTCTATGAAGAGCTTCTTGGACTTAAGTTCAAGATAACACCTTTTTCATTCTTTCAGACGAATTCTTTAGGAGCGGAAGTCCTATATGATACAGTAAGAAGCTATATCGGAGATACGAAGGATAAGGTTGTATTTGATTTGTACAGTGGCACAGGCACGATAGCACAGCTTGCCGCAGCGGTGGCACAGCGTGTTGTCGGAGTTGAGATTGTAGAGGAAGCGGTTTGTGCTGCGAAGGAGAATGCGGCACTTAACGGACTTAATAATTGTGAATTTATTGTCGGCGATGTTCTCAAAGCCATAGATGAGATAGAAGATAAGCCTGATATGCTTATTCTTGATCCTCCGCGTGACGGAATACATCCTAAGGCACTTCCTAAGCTGATTTCCTATGGCGTTGACAGAATCGTGTATGTGTCATGCAAGCCGACAAGTCTTGCAAGAGATATGGCAGTATTCAATGAGAACGGATATCATATGGAAAAAGCTGTGGCAGTCGATATGTTTCCGGGAACAGCCAACACGGAGGTTGTGGCTCTTATTGTTAAGAATAATTAGTACTACGGAACTATATGGCACTTAAAATATATAATTACTTAAGAAAATAACAATAATATCTTAGAAATTCAATTATTTCCAGCATTAATATGCAAAAATAGCTTGACATTCAGTGCATTTAAATATATGCTATTTACGTTATTAACGCATGGCACTATTAAATTTAATAATTATTTATTGTTGCACATAAAGGAGTGGGCTGGTCTCATTCCTTTTCTTGAATACAGCAATGATTTAATTAGGTAAAGTGACAATGCACTAAAATATAACAAGGAGGATTTTTTATGAGAAAGTTTTCTAAGCGTGTTCTTGCCGCAACTCTTTCAACTGCAATGGTATTCTCTCTTGCAGCATGTAACAAGGCAGACAACAGCGCAACAACAGCTTCCGGTGCTGAGTCATCATCAGCATCTGGCACTGAGACAACAAAGGGAAATGAGGAGACAACAACAGCTCCTGCAGCAGATGGTGCAACTTATACATATAACTATGCACTTGAAGTTTTCCCGACTAACTGGAATGTTCACACTTATCAGACAAACACTGATACAGACATTCTCAGCTATATCACAGAGGGCTTATATGAGTTCGATTATAATGAGACTATGGATGGTTATAAGATGGTTCCGGGTGCAGCAGCAGCAGAGCCTGTAGATGTAACAGCAGACTATGTAGGTCAGTTCGGAATCGAAGACGGGGATGCTGCCAAGGCATGGAAGATTTCTCTTCGTGACGACCTTTGCTGGGAGGATGGTACTCCAATCACAGCACAGGATTATGTAACATCAGCAGAGTTATTATTAAACCCTGTTGCTAAGAACTATCGTGCAGATTCATTATATTCAGGAAATATGGTAATCGCAGGTGCTAAGGCTTACTTATATCAGGGACAGCACGCATACGATACACAGATTGGCACAAGTTATTTTGATATGGATGCAGCAGAGACAGATGAGAATGGTGTATACACTGTTGATGGTCATGATGTTGCATTCAGCCTTGATGACGGTGCAGCATGGAGCAGCAACTCACTCACAGATTACTATGAGTCAGATGCAACAATATTCCAGGATGCTGACGGAAATGATATGTATGCAGAGCTTTCAGCTTTAGCTGATGAGAACGGTTTTATCAAGGTTGATGCTGATGTTGCCGGCAAGTTAGCTCTTATAATTGCACATCTTAAGGATTTTGCAGATTATGATTCATATGCAGCAGCTGCAGGCGATTATGCTAAGCAGGAGTGGCAGGAGTTCTGCTATCTTGGTACATCTTACCCAGAGGCAGATTTCTCTACAGTAGGTGTTATTGCAGAGTCTGATACAGACCTTGTTCTTGTTCTTGAGAAGGAGTTAAGCGGTTTCTATCTTCTTTACTCATTATCAGATTCATGGCTTGTAAATGCTGATCTCTATAAGTCATGTGAGTCAGTAGTTGACGGTGTATACCAGAACTCTTACTGTACATCAGCTGAGACAACAATCTCTTATGGCCCATATAAGCTTGCTTCATACCAGGCTGATAAGCAGTTCGTTCTTGAGAGAAATGATTTACAGCATGATGTTAAGGATGGCTTCTATCAGACAACAGCAATCCAGTGTGATTGTGTACCTGAGGCAGCTACAAGACTTGAGATGTTCTTAAATGGTGAGCTTGATAATTATGGTCTTACAGCAGATGATATGGAGACATATCAGTCAAGCGATTACACATACTACACATCACAGCCTTCAACATTCTATATTGCACTTAACCCTGATATGAACGCTCTTAAGAATGAGCAGACTAACTTAGGTGCAGGCTACAACAAGACAATTCTTACAGTTAAGGAGTTCAGACAGGCACTTTGCTATGCACTTGACAGAAAGTCATTCGCACTTGCAACAGCACCTACTAACAACGCTGCATTCAGCCTTTACTCAGATCTTATCATCTCTGATCCGGAGACAGGTGAGTCATATCGTTCAGGCGATGCTGCTAAGCAGGTTCTCGTAGATTTCTGGGGATTATCAGATGAAATCGGTTCAGGTAAGATGTATGAAACAGTTGACGACGCTATCGAGAGCATCACAGGCTACAACCTTTCACTTGCAAAGGAGAAGTTCGATGAGGCTTATGATATCGCAGTTGCTGATGGCTTAATGAATGATGGAGATAAGGTTCAGATTAAGATCGGTCTTCCTAACAGCACATCTAACTTCTATTCTAAGGGATATGAGTTCCTTGTTAACTGCTACACAGAGGCAGTTATTGGAACAAAGCTTGAAGGCAAGTTAGAGTTCACAATGGATGATACACTTGGTAACGGCTTCGGTAACGCTCTTAGAGCTAATCAGGTTGATATGCTCTTTGGTGTAGGCTGGAGTGGTTCAGCTCTTGATCCATATAACTTAATGGAAGCTTATGTAACGGAGGCTTATCGTTACAATAGGTGCTGGGATACATCATCCGAGCAGCTCACAGTTGAGCTTAACGGTGTTGAGTACACAGCTTCAGTATTAGACTGGAACAATGCTATTATGGGTGAGGAGATCACTGTAACAGCAGCAGACGGAACAACAAGCACATTCAGGGCTGGTACAGCTGATGATAATCAGGAGGAGAGATATTTAGTTCTCTGTGCTCTTGAGGGTGCAGTTCTTGAGACATACGAGATGATTCCTATGATTGATAACTCTTCAGCAGCTCTTAAGAGCATGCAGATTGAGTACTACTCAGAGGAGTACATCTACGGTGTTGGCCGTCATGGTGACTTCAAGTACTTAACATATGATTACTCAGATGCTGAGTGGACAGATTTCGTTGCATCACAGGGTGGTCAGCTTAACTACAACTAGTATTCGGGCTTCGGTCAGAATAGGCAATACTGATTGATTATTGGGAAACAAAAAGCAATCAATGTTAATCCGTTAAGGATTATAAATCCGCTCGGAGGGGGCATTTTATGTGCCCCCTTTGAAGGATTTTTATTATCTAAGCAGTTTTTTTCCATCGCTTTTTGCGTTTGTACAGCTTTTGTAAATCCCGCTTTCATAAGCAAGAATGTATTGGATATCATATAAGCGGTTTCAGATTTAAGAAAGCTGCATGAATACAAATAAAATACGGAGGTTGAATTTTTTATGTATATGGTAAAGTATGTAATAAAGCGTATTGCACTCATGTTCTTTGTGCTTTTTACAATCATGACGATGAGCTTTGTACTTATAAAGATGCTCCCTAACATAGATGCGGAGCAGTTCGGTAAGGATGCGGCACTCGTTGCCCAGAGACGTGAGATTATGGGTTATAATAAGCCTATATTAGTGCAGTATGGTATATTCTTAAAGAGAAGTATCCTTGGTGGAGACTGGGGTATGAGTGAGTCCTTATACCGCATGCAGGATGTATGGACTGTGTTCGTATCTAAGCTTCCGGCTACACTTATGGTTAATATTTGTTCCATTCTTATAAGTATTCCTGTAGGTCTTCTGCTTGGAATATATGCGGCTCTCAAGAAAAATAAATGGCAGGATTACCTCATATCGACTCTTGTTATGGTATTCATCTCAGTGCCTGCATTTGTATTTGCTTTCCTTGTACAGTATATCTTATGCTTCAAGCTTAAGCTCTTCCCGCTTCAGCTTAAGGCAGGAACAGACTGGTTCTCACCGTCAATGTTAAGGTCGGCTGTTCCAGCGATTCTTTCACTAAGCTTCGGAAGTATAGCAGGCTTTGCAAGATATACAAGAGCGGAGCTTTCAGAGGTGCTTACAAGCGACTTTATGTTACTTGCAAGAACTAAGGGACTTACCCGCTCACAGGCAACCATCCGTCATGCGATGCGTAATTCCATGGTGCCTATATTCCCTATGATTCTTGGTGAGTTTGTCGGAATCATGAGTGGATCACTTATCATTGAGCAGATTTTCGGTGTTCCGGGTGTTGGACAGCTCTTCCTCAATTCTATTACAGGCAGAGATTACAACTTCTTCATGCTGCTCACAGTATTTTATACCATGATAGGGCTTGTTGCCGGAATCGTTGTAGATATCAGCTATGGTATCGTAGATCCGAGAATCAGAATGGGGGAGCGTTAAGATGGCTAAAAATAAGAACACAGATTACACGAATATCCCTAAGGAGAAATTCGAATTCTATAAAAGAGATGAATCTATACATGATAAGAGACTTGAGACTAAGCCTGTAGGATATTTTAAGGATGCGATGAGAAGATTCGCAAAAAATAAGAGTTCTGTTGTCGCAGCTTATATTATTCTTGTACTTGTGCTTTTTGCGATTTTTATTCCGGTTTTCTGCGAGAATAATTATACAAAGGCAGCTACCGATACAACATATCTGCAGTATAGCAAGCTTCTTCCAAAGAGCCATCTCTTTGCATGGGCCGGCTGGGATGGCTGCTCTGATGAGACTCTCTCAGAGGGCGATTATCTAAGAAGAGAAGCTATTGCTGTTGAGACAGGACACAATCCTACCAAGGAAGTGTACTCATCATACGCAGATGAAGCTAATGGCAATGCAGTTTATTATAAAGTAAGAACAGACTCATATCTTAAGAATGGCATGATTTATCTCACACTTTCTGCTGCAGATTATGAAAGTATACAGAAGTGGCAGAATGAGACAGGCGTACAGGTAATATATCCGGCTGTTGATACTTCATCATTGAAGGTGGCAACACTTAAGAATGATGCAAATATCTGGTATCAGTGTACTAATAAGGGTCAGCCTAAGCTTGACAAGAATGGAAATTTTACAGAGATATATAAGACAAAGGGTGCAGATGATTATGACAGTATCCGAATTGAAGGCGATGACGGTTCATACCGTTATGCTGTTGTAGGCGGTACATCCACTGCAAAGTCATATCAGGTTCGTGTATTCACATACACATATTTCCAGTACAGATATGGTCATGAACCATCATTCCTCTTTGGAACTAATGCTTATGGTCAGGATATTCTTACAAGACTTGCCAAGGCTGTAAGATTCTCGATCTTACTTGCGCTTGGTGTATCTTCAATCAACCTTTTCCTTGGTGCTGTATATGGTGCCATTGAAGGTTACTACGGTGGTGTGATTGACCTTGTAATGGAGCGTATATCAGATATTTTAAACGGTGTTCCTTTTGTAGTAGTTGTAACACTTTTCCAGCTTCATCTTGCAAGCAAGGTCGGTGTTGTCATATCCTTCCTGTTTGCATTCGTACTCACAGGCTGGATTGGCATGGCAAGCCGTGTGCGTATGCAGTTTTACAGATTTAAGAATCAGGAATATATTCTTGCGGCACGTACACTTGGCGCAAGAGATTCAAGACTTATGTTCAAGCATATATTCCCTAACGCATTAGGTACAATCATAACAGGTTCTATCCTTATGATTCCTAATGTAATATTCAGCGAGTCCAACATGACATACTTAGGTATCGTTAATCTTGACTCTGCAACAATGTCATCACTCGGAAGTATGTTATCAGCAGGTAAGCCGCTTCTTTCAACTTATCCGCACATATTATTCTTCCCTGCGGTAGTCATTTCCTTACTCATGATTTCGTTCAACCTGTTCGGAAATGGTCTTCGAGATGCATTTAACCCATCCTTAAGAGGAACGGAGGAGTAATACAAAAATGGAAAAAAAGTTATCGGTTAATAATCTTGTCATTTCCTTCCGTACTCCGGCGGGAAAGGTACAGGCAGTTCGCAATATAAGCTTTGACCTGAATAAAGGCGAGACTCTGGCAATCGTTGGCGAGTCCGGCTCAGGTAAGTCAGTAACCAGCAAGGCTATACTTGGTATTCTTGCAGGTAACTCTATCGTAGAGAGTGGTTCTATAATATATGATGGCATGGATCTTCTTCGTATATCGGAGGATGAATTCTATCATGTCCGTGGTGATAAGATTGCAATGATCTTTCAGGACCCATTGTCATCGCTTAATCCTATCATGCGTATCGGTAAGCAGCTTACTGAGGCCATGCTTTTAAAGGGCAAGGCGCGTCAGAAGTCCAGCCGTAAGGCGTTTAATGACACACTTGCACTTTTATCCGATGCTATGGTTGAGGCAGAGGCAGCCGGAGATTCTGTGAAGGCAGAGGAGTTAAGACAGCTTTGCAAGAATTTCGACAAGTTTGAATTTAAGCATATTGAGCTTGAGCAGGCTTATAATGTAGCTCATGAGGCAGCTCTTGAGGCACATGATGAGATAAAGGATATTCTTTTCTATATTGAGAAGAATGCTTTTGAAGATGAGAAGTACACATTAAAGGAAGTGATGCGTCTTGCAGGGGATTCTTTTAATGACTGGGTTGTAAATGGCACTGATGCGGAAAAGCTTAAGAAGCTTATTGTTGAGCTTAAGAGTGTTTCAGGTCAAGAGATAAAGAGCAGGAATTATAAAGAGGTTCCACGTATCCTTCAGGATATGGATAAGATACTTGAAGCGGTCGTTGGCAAGGATGAGCCGGACTTCTTCAGTATGGGTTACTATATCACTTTTGCAAATGAGCCGCTTCCATCAAAGAGTGTAAGTGAACTTAATGACTTCTTAAGAAATTATGCTGATGAGCATTTCATCAACAAGTTCCGTGAGTGTGCTGCCGGTGCGCTTAAGTACAATGCACAGAAGTACAATGAGCTTAAGAAGGAGGCACTGGAAGTTGTTGCACAGCAGAAGGCGGTCTTTGAGGCAGACAAGCTTGAAGATAAGAAGGTATGTCTTGACGCTGCTGAGATTATGGCTAAGGCTGTCGATGCATCAATTGACAGACTTGAGATTCACAAGGACAGTGTTGCATACACATTCGGAAATACATTAAAGATTCTTATCAATTCATATTTTACAGGTATTCATAAGAATGAGACTGCTGCTAAGAACCATGAGAAGCAGTCGGCTAAGTATGATAAGCTTGTTGCAAAGGGAAAGACACCTTCATGGAAGGTTGCTCCTTCTACAGCTGTAGACCTTGATCTTGTTCAGGACAATATTGTGGACCTTATAGACAGGCTTATAAATCATTACAACGAAGTTCTTGAAAATGCTGCGTCAAGAAATTATGAGAATGAGACAAGCGAGCTTATAAAGTTCTTCAAGAACAATGCTTCAGGCGTTGTCATGAAGGTTACAAAGGCAATGGCTAAATATAAAGCACTTAAGCTTATGGAAGAGGTAGGTATCCCGGATGTAAGAAAGAGATACAAGCAGTATCCGTTCGAGTTCTCCGGTGGTATGAGACAGCGTATCGTTATCGCCATAGCTCTTGCAGCAGACCCTGATATTCTTATCTGTGATGAGCCTACAACAGCTCTTGATGTTACAATTCAGGCACAGATTCTTGAGCTTATCAACAAGATTAAGAAGGATCGTAACCTTTCAATCATATTCATAACACATGACCTCGGTGTAGTTGCCAACATGGCAGACAGAATCGCAGTTATGTATGCAGGTAAGATTGTTGAGACAGGTACATGTCAGGATGTATTCTATTCACCTGCACATCCTTATACATGGGCATTACTCTCAGCTATGCCTGATGTAGATACCAACGAGAAGCTAGAAGCTATTCCTGGTACACCTCCGAATATGATTTATCCGCCGGTTGGTGATGCGTTCGCAGATCGTAACAAGTATGCACTTCAGATTGATTTTGAGATGCAGCCGCCAATGTTCAAGATAAGCGATACACACTATGCGGCAACATGGCTCCTTCATCCGGATGCTCCTAAGGTTGAGCTTCCTAAGATTATCACGGAGCGTATTGCCAGAATGAAGTCAAAGGGAGGTGCCGTAAATGCCGAATAATGAAAATGAAGAAGTATTATTGCGAGTAGAGCACCTTTGCCAGTATTTTAAGATTAATAAAGCTGTTGATGATGTCAGCTTCGACATTAAAAAGGGTGAAGTATTCGGTCTTGTAGGTGAGTCAGGCTGTGGTAAGACTACCACAGGACGTTCAATCATCAAGCTCTACAATATTACATCAGGTAATATATATTTTAAGGGAAAGAGAATTGCTGCCGGAACTCTTTCATATAAGAATAATATCGAGGCAGCACAGGAACAGTATAAGACTAACGTAGAAGTAATTAAGAAGTCTGCTCTCAGTGAAAATGAAAAGAAGGCGGAGCTCACAAAGAAAAAGAGTGAGCTTAAGGAATACATTGATAAGCAGCGTGCAGAGATTAAGTCAGCAAGAGCGGATCATAAGAGACAGAAGTTCAACACTGAGATTCAGATGATTTTCCAGGATCCTATTGCTTCTCTTGACCCGCGTATGACGGTCGGACAGATTATTGCCGAAGGACTAGTTATCCGTGGTGAGAAGGATAAGAAGAAGATTGATGAGAAGGTGTATGAGGTTCTTGAGATGGTTGGTCTTGTAAGAGAGCATGCCGGAAGATATCCTCATGAGTTCTCAGGTGGTCAGAGACAGCGTATCGGTGTCGCAAGAGCCGTAATTATGAATCCGGAGCTTATCATAGCAGATGAGCCTGTCAGTGCGCTTGACGTATCCATTCAGGCACAGGTTATCAACCTTCTTGATGATCTCCGCCATAAAATGGGACTTACTGTTTTATTCATTGCACATGATTTGTCAGTCGTAAAGTATTTCTCCGACAGAATCGGTGTTATGTATTTTGGTAAGCTTGTTGAACTTGCAACCTCCGATGAGCTGTTTGCACATCCGCTTCATCCGTATACAAGGTCACTTCTCTCAGCTATCCCTATGCCGGATCCTGACTATGAGAAGCAGCGTAAGAGAATAACATATGTTCCTCTACGCGACCATGATTACACTAAGGAGCAGCCGACACTCAGAGAGGTTGTACCGGGACATTTCGTTCACTGCAATCAGGAAGAGTTCGACAGATATCAGCTGGAGCTTAAGAAATAATGGCAGATGTTCGTAAAAAATTTGTTGCTTTTTTGAAGAACAACTGGATAAAGTATCTTGTACAGATTGTGATAGCATTAGCTCTGTCACTTGCATTTATGGGATTTAGAGGTGCATTTGATGCCGGCACTATGCCGGCGGACAGAGCTAAGGCTGTGTGTGACGGTTTTTCCATCACAGCAATGATATATATATGCTTTGGAATATTGATGTGGATTTCTACGACAGGCTTTTTCGACATATTTGCCTATGCATTCAGGAAGGGTGCACATGCAATAATTCCGGGAATGGGTCTTGATAACAGCATGAACAGTTATTACGATTATAAGCAGGATAAGATGGATAAAAGAAAAAGCAGACCGATGTATTCAACGCTTGTAATAGGAATATTGTTTCTTATTATAAGTGTGGCGCTTGTAATGTACTGGTATTCTCTGTAAAGATATAAAAAATATGTGAAACCTATTGACATTTCCTGCAAGTTAGAATAAACTAACATACAGAAATGGAGGTAACATGATATGGGTACAGTGATAGTAGCAGCAGTACTTACAGCGGTTGTCGGACTTATTATCCACGGAATGGTTAAAGATAAAAAGGCAGGAAAATCTGTTGTGTGCGGTGGAGATTGTAGTAAATGCAAAGGACATTGCAGCCATTGATTTTATGACTGCCAGCATAAGAAAAGATATAGAAGAATCGCCATATAGGACATTAAAAGTTCTATGTGGCGGTTTTTTTTAATAATAGGGTTAAAGGTGTCAAAACATACCAATTTAGTCTATGAGTGTATAACGAGTTATACACAATTAATAAACAATTAATTCGATTTGCAAATAGTTGTTTTTTTGTCTCCGGCATCATTATAATAGGAAATTTTATACCGGTTTGATTTTTTTATCAAACCGGTATCAAGAAATTTTATTGTAAAAAAATAAAAAAAGTGCAACAAAAATATTTTAATTTTCGAAAAAATATGGTATAATTGTACAATCAAATAGGAATAAAACACAGAAATATTTGATTATGAAGGAAAATTAAAATGTATGTCCAAAGTGAAGGAACAGGAGGCAGCGTATGGAAATTAGAGAATTTGCTGACATGAATAGCTTTGAGGAAATCATGAATAACTGGGCAAAGGCGACGGGGCTTGCAACAGTGGCAGTTGGCACAGATGGAAAATATATTTCTAAGTGCTATAATTTTACGGATTTCTGTATTAAGCTTACAAGGGGAAGTGGAGAAGGCCGCAAAAGATGTGAGAAGTGCGACAGGGAAGGTAAAGGAGTTTATCACTGCCATGCAGGATTAATTGA
>ERZ860590.1104-NODE-1104-length-15964-cov-2.626626_pt1 | contig 15964 bp, 14 predicted proteins | sample MGYA00509975_ERZ860590 | MGnify/ENA primary metagenome ERZ860590 (study PRJEB30046, sample SAMN00715250) | human gut metagenome | study: EMG produced TPA metagenomics assembly of the A metagenome-wide association study of gut microbiota in type 2... | reverse complement strand
CCGAGATCGTTCCTTGGAACTCAAGAGCTGTATTACCTCCAAACTTGTCTTTGAATGCCTTAATCAAATCATCACGTTGCGTTTCTGTGAGATGAGCGTTAGTGACAATGACTTTGCCGCCTGTGAATTGAGCGTGGTTGACGATCTCGTCCAGAACTCTCTGATTCTCTGGAACGTATTTGCGGAAAAACTCAGTAAGTTGCTCGCGAACTTCCTGTGGCTGTGTTTGTCCAAGATCTACTACATTGAGACCGTCGATGTGAGAATCTTCAATTGAAAACAGCTTTGAACGGTCGGTTTGAAGGGTGCCGGAAGAGATTATGTGCCCATTATTCCCAAACTGAAATTCAGACAAACGTAACGTACCTAAATTATTAGCTGTCCCTTCTAGTCTCAAGTTGCGGATCGTAAAGTCACCGGAGGCAATCCTCAATGACCCGCCGTTAATAACAGAAACATTCCATGCCTCACCGCCCGAGGAAACCCCCTTTGCGCCAAACACCAAAGTCCCGTGATCTGCGGTAAAGGAACCTGCGCCGAGTTTTGTGTCTGCTCTTTCACCGAGTATTGCAAATACAGCCCCATTATTTACTGTAATTAATCCAGCATTGTCGATATTCTTAACGCCAAAATTTCTCTGAATGTATCCACTTCCGATTGTTTGGTCTTGGTCTTCTGCGTTCCAGTTCAGAGTGTGAAAGAGGTAATCAGCTCGACCGTTTTCGTTGAAAACGGAATTGAGAACTTCGCTCGTCCAACCTCTTGATAGGTCGAGGCTATTATCAACTGCAAGGTTTCCGGTAAATACGACATTTACGCCAGCACCGAACCTATTTTTTATCGCACTTACAGCTTGATTTCTGATGTTCTGGGTGTAATCACCTCCGACTTTTAAGGTTGCATTCCCAACCTGAAGACTGTTCGCTACATTAGTCAGGCCCCCGAAAGAAGCTTTTGTTCCAGCTGCATAAGATATGGCGTTTAAATTGGCTAATGAGTGCAAATCTTTAACGTTAATATTCGCCGGTTTTGCAGAGGCAATCGTTAGAAGTCCATTTGCCGTTACATCGCCGCCATTGATGATTACTTTCCCTGGCCCTTCAATGTCCCCGATTGTTGTTGACCCGGAGTTTTGGGTGTAAGTATTATCAGGATTGTCAAAATGGATCCTGTCCAATACAACATTGCTTCCATTATTTACCGCAGACCCGACAACTTTATCTTTACGAATTCCGTTTACACCTTCGATTTTTCCGTCAGAGACTACGACTCCACGGTCAGCATCTCCGGCCCCCCCATCCTTATATCTTGTGTAGCTGTAACTGACACTGACCGTATAACCTTCATCCAAGTCCTTTGCACAAGCAGCAATTGCTCTACACCGACTCAGTTTCTCTTGTTCTCTTCGCTTAGCGTCTGATTCAAGCCCAATCGCGTATCTTCCAAGATGCCCTAATGAATAATGGTTTAAAACTTCCTTTTCAGAACTTGTAATATTCAGGACGTAAGTTCCAGACCCTACTTCTGTAGAAGGTTGGGATGCCGTAATCTCTGCCGAGATACTATTGGTTGAATTGGCTAAAACTGCAGCCAATATCAAACAGCTTGTCTTGCCTCCATTTTGGGAAAGTGAAGAGACTGCTTCCGATACAGCGACGAAGCATCCCCTCGCCCGGTTCCAAATCTTTTTAAAGATTTTGTTCATATGTTTTCTCCAAGGAAAAAAGAAACTCAAACGTTTCGATCAGCACCGTCCCTCAACGGCGCTGGTGGAAACGTTCAGGGATTGGAGAAAAAACTTGTCTTTGAATGCCTTTGTCAAATCGGCGGCTTGGGTCTGAGTCAAATTGACGCCGGTCACGATCACTTTTCCGCCCGTAAACGACGCATGATCGGCCAAACTCTTGGCAACGGTTCCCGGCAAATACTTCAGGAAAAAGTCCGTGAGACTTGTTTTGGCTTCTTGCGGAACCGTTGAATTTAGAGCGACATAATGTAGATCCTGCTGACCGGTGGTACCCAAAGAGTCGAAAATATCCAAAGCGTTATTCGTTTGGATTGTCCCTGAAGAGGTCAGGCGTCCGTTTCCGAATTGGAAACCGTTCTGGAAATTCACGCTGCCGGTGTTGTTTAAATTTCCGGCAATCGTGACTCGGTTGGTTTCCGTCCAGTTGCCTCGGTTGTTCAGATTTCCGCTGTTGGTTAGATTTCCTCGGCTCGTGACATTACCGGTCAGTGTCAGTGTTCCGTTATTTACCAAAGTTCCAAAAAGGTTCGCGTTGCCGATGGATAAATTGCCGGAGTTTGAGCTTGAACCGTTGGACTGGTTGAAGTTCGTTATCGAAAGAGTTGCGGCATTGGAAAGTGATCCGTTCTCTTTGCTGAGAGTAGTAAAGTTGTAGCTTCCGCCAGTAACCGAAACTATGCTGTTGTTCTTAATACCTAACGTTGGGGCATTGCTGAAATGACCGCCGCCAAGAATCAGGTAATTTCCAACATTTTGACCGACCACAATAGGATTACGGTTTACGTAGGTTCCGCCCAAAAGTTCCAGACCCTGAGAAATGGTCATAGGAACAGCAGAACTTTCTACATAGCTGCCGCCCCGGACAATGACCTTTCCAAAATTTACCGATCCGGTACCCGTTTTAAAGTCAACGGTTCCTGATGTGTCTAAAACGTTGGCATTCAACGAGATCTTTGGGTTTGTATTCCCGTTTAGACTATCAGCGAGAATCCCTGACTGCCCTAATCGTAATACTCCGTTCACTTGTAAAGAGCCGGTCTCTCCTCCGCGATCCAAGCTAAAGTAAAGAGCGCTGTTAAGGTTTAAATCTCCCCCGACGGATAAGGTGCCGTTCGATCCTCCTGTGCCAGACCCGTGTCCCGCTAGTATGAGAATCGCCTGATTATCAATCGTCATGTTGTCTCTGACAGTCAGAGATTGGACGGGGCGTCCTGTATCTCCGTGTGAGCAATCAAAGGCAATAAAACTCCAACCAGTTTGTCCTCGATAAGGAACTGTCAAGCTGCCGTTGATTACATAATCCGAACGGATCATGCTGGAACCATTGTCATGAAATGAGAAAGCAATATCGTTCCAAGATGTGTTGCCGTTGATCGTTGCAGCATTTGCAGCCATCATGCCCGATAGCAGCAAGGCCGATCCTACAACCACACTTGCCTTGGAGCTTTGGCTTGCCGCCGTCATAGCTTCGGAAACGGCGACGAAGCATCCCCGCCTCCGATTCCAAACCTTCTTAAAGATTTTGTTCATATATCTCCTCCTCGGGGATGTGTTTTTTATTCGGCCTTAGCTTTTTCTTTTTCAGCCGGCGTAAAAATGAGAGGGACAGCATCGAAAGCGACTACTTCTTTGATGCGAACCCAGCTAAAGCCCCGAATGCCCTGGAACGTAAAAACTTTCTCTTGGGACTCGGGATCTGCTAAGACACCTTGGAAAGCGGCAATCTGCGGGTTGATCTGTTGCGATTCTTCAGCTTTAAGATCAAAGGCCAGATTTGTTCCGTTCTTGAGATGGATAGTTACTCGTTGAATGTGAATTGCTTGTGTCATTTTTCCTCCTATAGGATTTGTCATGGGTTTAAGAAAAGGTTTTTCAAAACTCAAAAGCCTTTTCGTAAACCGAGGGGAGGAAAAATGGGCGCAGAATTCCTAGGCTTCCGCTTTTCGGGAAACCGTCTTCTCGGGATTTTTTTTTGTTGTTCATAACGATTTCTTCACAAATCTTGGCAGGACTGTTGCTCACGTTATGAACGAAAGAAATACGATCACCGCTCTTTCGTGCGGGGCAGGACAAGTTAAAATTCGATTGACCCGAGGGCTTCTTTGTCCTGCCAAGGAAGAAGCCGTCCACTCGTTAAAGTGGCCGTGAGCTCTCGGGTCTAAACTTTTACGCGGTCATCTTCGGCTCCACCTCCCGCTCGATCCAGCTTTGAAGCTCGCCTAAATGCTCGGAACGCATTTTTTGGATTTGTTTTCCGCATTTGATCGTGGCTTCGTAGAGGCAGATCTTCTTCATGCCCGTAAGTCCGGGCTCTTTTCTGTCACTGACGACACTCAGTGAAACGTTGGGATATTCTTTGTTGTTGATTCGCATGATGTTCACCGGCAGTCGGAGGACGAAGGAGAATAGAAAACCGCGCCGCTACCCGAACAGGCAGCACTTCCGGAAAAAATTCCCAAGGAAATATATATTCCGACCGAGGAAGGAATGATAAAAAAAGAATTTTTGGGTCGTTGTTGCAGGCGCGAAAGTGTCTTTCCGGCAGATAACTCATCTGTGACCCGGGGGGATGGGTCGAACTTTTCATTCGGAAAGACACGGAGAATCCGAGTCAATAAAACTTCGATGCAAACCTCGGAGCGGAACAAAGTTTTTGTTCTGTCAGTCATAAGCAACCCCCGCTTCCTTCAGAAAAGCCCGCGAAACTCAACATGAAGAAGATCACGGCTGTCAAAACCATGAGCGGAGAAATGAAGTTGATGTTTTCTCTGGATTCGGAAAAAAGCGAAAGGGTTCCGACGGCCAGACAACAGAAGCCGACCAGGAACAGAAATCCGCTGACCTCCTTCAAAAACATTATTTATTCTCCGTTGAGTTCTTATTGGTTTACATCTTGTTTCTATTTTAGCGATATTTATTCATCTTTTAAAGTTGTTTTAATCAATGTAATTACCTACTTTTAATTTCTTACAATTTTGAGTGATCCAAAATTCCAATTAAGGGGTAATACTTAATGCTCTTGTATCTCAATGATTTTTCAGTGTTTTTGATTTCGGATTGGATAGGAACGTAAAACGGGGTAAGTTTTTCCGTTTTGGAAAAACGGTGACCATCCCTTCTCTTACGGATGTACTGAAAACATTTATCGAAAACCAAGCTTTTTCAGGAAAGGACTTATCGCCTCAACAAAGTCGGGATGGCTCAGTTTTTCAATGAGCCATTTTTTATAAACCGCCGGATTATTTACATCGAGGTTCAAGGGAATCAGTCGGTTTTTTCTCAGATATTCATAGAATTGTGAAACCGTCAAACCGGAATTTTCTAGCTTCCGAGAGCCGTTGTTACCGGAGAGCCAATCGCTCACCATGTCCAACTGAGCTTCCGTCAAGACTAGTTTTTTCTTGGAAATCTTGTCGGATTTCCCGGCACCAAAAAACAAGTAATCAAAATCTGATTCGGGCAGATCTCCTTTTTTGGATTCCATGTGGAACTTTAAAGCAGTAACCTTCCTTCCGATTTTCGTTTTATTGTCGTTCTCATAGGAAATTTTGAAGCGGGTATGTGGACTTTCATTGATTTCCTTGGTGCTGAGATCGAGCACGCGCCTCTTGAAGTTCATAAGAAGCGGATATGTCCCTTCTTCGCATCCAAGCGCCCAGCGCAGATCGTCGATCTTTATCGTCTCGGTCCATTTGTTTTTGGGCAAGCCTGTTGCTTTGTCCTTCATCTGGATCATGAGTCTTAAGTAAAGAGAAGACGAGTAGCTGCTAGAGAAGCCTTTAAGCTCTCTAGGCAGAAACAGAATGAAATTTCTGAGGATACTTACGTGCTGAAGAAAGTCGTATGAAAACCTCAGCCCGATCATTTGCTTTTTTTCGTCAAAGGTGCAGGACTGAAAGATTCTGAATTTCTTTTTCCAGCCCGGTTTGTCGTCGAAATCCGTAAGTTCAATACTGCGCTCGTAGGCTTCATTTGCCGCTTTCTTGATCAACGCATAGGAATTGTTTGAATTTCCACCCATTTGCTTCACGTCTTCAAGAGTGAGCCAAATCTCCTGACTTTCGCTGACCTCCTCCTCGAAATTGATTTTCGCAAGCGCCAACACAATGATTCTTGTCTCGAAAACGCTCAACTGCTTCGAGGAGCGCACGAACATATTTGAAAGCTTGACTTGGTAGGCAAGTTCCTTCGGAGAAAGCTCGGCAGGAGGCTTTGTATCGATCTTTACCATGACCGGAAAAACTCAAAAAAAGACAAGCCTTCTCGGGTTTTCGACCCGGTTGGAAAACATCCAGTCGTTAACGTCGCAAACGCAATACTGAGGAACTGAAGCAAAAGCCTTGACGCCTTTGGGAAAGCCGTTTCCTCTTTTGACAAGAAGCTCCATAACGGGCGCTGTGATACCGATATAACGCGCAAGCGTTGCTTTTTTCATCAGGATGGGGATGTTGACTATGGCCTTAACGTGGATCTCGTTTTCCACTTTGGCGATGTAGTCTTCGGCACGCCGATTTCGTTTGTTTCTTCTCAGCCAATAGGCTACTTCGGAGACATTCCAAACTCTGATGACACGGCTGATTCTGGTCGGCTTCGGAAAGTCCGCACACCGGATATATTCCAGAAATTGCTCTCTATCGAGGCAAAAGACGTAACACAGAGCCGAGGCCCTGAGCCATCCGCAGTGGTATTGGCTTCGGTATTCAGGGACATAACAATTGGCCCTCTTTCCGAAATCAAATGAACTTTCAGCCATGTCGTTACGTTTATTTCTATAAATCCATTGATTTTGACAATTATAAAACACTATTTAATTTCGTAACATTCTGGCCTAAGGTCCGAATCTCCGTTTAGGTTGTAATTTTTCTTTATTACTCAATATGTTGTATAGTTGATTCACTTGAAAATCCGCTGAAAATTCACTTCCTTATCAGCTAATATGGAACGCACCAACGGATGAGAAATCCGTTTTTTATTCGTATATTTCCATTGACGGTTATGAAAAAGTTTGATGTCGGTCACTTTTCGGATTCAGAGGGCAAGTCGGAAGAGAATCTTCCCGATCCGGACAAACTGAGATCTTTTGAAGCCGAAGCGCTGGTTGAATGCCTGGAAAGAGCAAAATCTTCCCTTTCCGGAATTTCTCAATCCGCAAAACAACTTTTCTCCGATGATGCCGGCACACTGCTTGCCACGGAGAGAATGGACATTTCCTCGCTTGATTTGGAAAACTTGAAGAAAGCTTCGAACGAGGAGAATTTTTATTTTCCTCTTTTGAGCGCCGACCTCAGGAAAAAAGAATTCGCTTCCGTTGAAATTCGCCGCGACAAAAAACTTATTCTGGACAGCATTAAGCAGGACCTTGTTGAGCTCGCGATCCGTCTGTCAGAAGTCAGTCCGATTCTGTCCGAGCTAATGACTGGCATACCTTCTTCGATTTCGGAATCTTTGAAACTTTTTTCGACTTCTCAACGAAGAAATTGGCTCACCGAGAACTCTTTTTCTCTCAAAGTCCATCCTCTGGCAAAGCTGATCGAATTTAAGGACAAAAACTCGTTTTTCAATTATCTCTACCAATACATTGCGCTTAATTCGAAGACTCAGTACAAGCCCCTCTCTTCCGTGGGCGAAAGTCTTGAGATCTTCCAGTCAAACGTCTTAAACACCAATTATGCGGATCCGGATGATTCCTTTTTCAGAAGGAGAGACATTGAAAACGGCGCATTCCTGCTGAATTTCGACGTGGACAGAATCCTTGTGGCCGATGCGACAAATTTTTGGAAGCTTCGTGTGCTTGCCGCGCCCGTTCGGGACAAAGCAAGCAAAGCGGATTTTTCAAAGATTGACGGGGCCAATCCCGAGGCCGAAGCGACTTATCGGATCTTTCTTGCCCTCTACAATCTGTTGTCGTCTTCGAAAATCAATAAATTCACAGACATCAGGGCCTTTGCAACAGCACTTTCCTTCATAAAAATACTGGCTGAAAACACCGACCGGTGGGCTCAGTGGAGTCCCGTAAAAATAGACCCAACAGCGGCCTTTACGATTTTGACTTATCAGACCTTTAATTGGTTTTACGACAGAATTGCGCTGAATATGTTCGACCGAGCGGAAGTTGATGAAACTTCTTACACCAAATTCTGTCGTCTCAAATCCTTTAAGTACCCGCTTGCTTTCGCTCTGCTGACCAAATGTCCGGCGTGCGGGCACGACTTCCTGGCTACCAACACAATCAATTATTTCCGAGTCTGCCCGATTTGTGATAGTAAAGTTCTCATTTGATTAAGCACGGAAAGAGGTCCAACTTCCTCCTTGGCAGCCCTACGCTCGAAGAGCGTTTTGAAAATCAAAAAATATTTTTTTGTTTTTTAGGTCTGTTTTTTTGATGAGTTATTAACAATTTCGTCTTCATTTCATTCTTTATTAATATTATTCTTTACTTCATTTGGGGAATTTTGCGGAAAGCCTCAAATACGAAATGAATAAAATAAATTCCCCCGCTTATTGTGTACACATTTGGGAGTTAATGTGTACACATTTGGGAGTAAATTCGTTCTATTGTGTACAGATTTGGGAGTGAATAACTTTCCTAATGTGTACAGATTTGGGAGTGAAGTTATTAACATTTATCCCCACAGTTAATTTAAAAGGGTTTATTTAGTTAATCAAGGGGCAGCTATCTCTTTCGAATTTATTTTTTGATTCTGCTTTTGTGCCGGATTCATACGTGAAAAATCAACTCAATTGTGTACAGATTTGGGAGTTGCTTCGGACTCTATTGTGTACGGATTTGGGAGTAGCTAAGAGACGGTCGTCGGAATCCCGTTTTTCCCGCACGCCGTCAGCGTGAATCACACAATTCAAAGGGTTTACACGGTATCCAAATCCATAACTTTCCCGTGAATTGTGTACGGATTTGGGAGTAAAAAAATAGTATTTAACCTTCTGTTTATTAAAGAAATTATTCCTCTTCTGCGCTGCTAAAAGGGGACAGAATTGGGAGTAAATCGGTTTAGCCTATGAAATCCTCGGATTCCATATTTTTATGATTCATTCAACTGTCTGTATTTAAAAGAAAAAGTTTCCTCTCCACTATTAAAAAAGGGGACAGATTTGGGAGTACGAAAACGTCCTATTGTGTACTGATTTGGGAGTGAGACCGAATTCTTTCAACATCCTGTTTTTAAATAATAAAGACCTTCAATCTTCCCATTTATCAGCTGGGCCCGTAAAACACCGTCATTCATGACGGTGATATAAGGGCCCTCCCGGGTATAGACTCCGCCGTATTCGCTTTTCTAGCTTGTTGCCGGAGGCAGAGGCTTTGCCATAGCAGTTTGCAAAATAAGAGAAACGGACACTGCGATACTTCTCTCTAAATTGTATGAGTTACCACTGTCTCGTTTTCCCTGATTATGGTACTCATCCGGCTCCGTTACAATGGGTTGTTACAGCGGGGGAACGTGCGTGTTAATAAGACGAGGTTTCAAATTTGAACTAAAACCAAATGGAATACAGATTCATTTGATGAAGCAATTCTGCGGCTGTGCTCGTTACGTCTACAACCGCACCTTATCCCTTGAAAAGTCGCTCTACAAAAAAGATAACAAGCACTCTTTCAGATACGCTGAGGCCGCCAATAGACTTCCTGAATGGAAAAAGAAGAATCCTTTTCTGAAAGAGTGCCATAGTCAGGTGCTTCAGCAGTCCCTAAAGGATCTTGATCGGGCCTACACCAATTTTTTCGAAAAACGGGCTGGTTTTCCAAAATACAAGAAAAAGTACCAACATGACAGCATCCGTTTTCCTCAAGGAATTGAACTTGATGAGGCCAAGCGGCGGATTAGGCTGCCGAAAATCGGCTGGGTAGGATATCGGAAAAGCCAAGACATCACCGGTGTGATAAAAAACGTCACCGTCATTCGTCGCGGAGATAAATGGGACATCAGCATACAGACTGAGTATGAAGTCGTCTCACCGGCTCCGAATCCTTCCGAAATAGGGATTGACATGGGGGTCAAACGTTTTGCGACTCTGTCGGACGGTGACTTCTTTGAACCTCTCAATGCGTTCAAGCGAGAGCGAGAAAAACTTGCCAAGCTGCAAGGAAAGTTAGCCAGACAGAAAAAAGGGAGTAGGAACAGCAGAAAGACGAAACGAAAAATTGCTCGACTGCACTGCCGCATAGCCGACAGCCGAAGAGACTTCCTTCATAAGACTTCAACACAGATAGCTAGAAACCACAGTGTCGTGTACGTTGAGGATCTGAAAGTCTCGAATATGTCGGCTTCTGCCGCCGGAACAAAAGAGAATCCGGGCAAAAAGGTTAAGCAGAAGAGCGGCTTGAACCGATCCATTTTGGACCAGGGATGGTATGGCTTTTTTCAAATGCTCTCATACAAACTGAAGTGGAGAGGCGGGAAGCTGATCAAAGTTGATCCGAGAAATACCAGTCGAACTTGTCCGCGATGCGGATTTGTCTCGGCAGAGAATAGAAAATCGCAGGCATCGTTCGTGTGTGTTAGCTGCGGTTACAGCTCTAACGCCGATGAAGTCGGCGCGATAAATATATTAAGGGCCGGGCGGGCCCGGTTAGCCTGTGGTATGAGTGGTGCAGTAAGACCGCTGTCAGCAGGAACCCAAAGAGACCTGCTGCAGCGCTAGGCTACGGCCGCTGCAGGGGTGGTATGGAATCCTTGTCATTTATGACGAGGAGGACGTCAAGAATTTACTTCCGGCACCCGTGTGGCCGTGTATGTTGACGGGGCCACGCATTATTTCGACTGCTCTCAGGCACAGGAGGAAGCGAAAAAAGTATTTTCGCTTCTAATCAATCCGGGAAGCATCCCCACAAATGCACCTGCCCTTAACTCGGCGCTCAAGCTTGTGTGTGCCAAAAAACTCCGAGCCAAAAGTGCGAACAAGCAGGACTTGTCCGCATCGGTTAAATTTCCGAATGTGCCCTTCTCCCAATTCATCGGTTTTTCCATCAAGAGCTACGTTGGCAAGGATCCGACGATTCTCAACGCCAGCGGGGACAACACAAGGTTCGTTTACCGAATTTTGAAAAACGGACAAGCCCCTGCGGGTGCAGAGCTTTTAAAACTTAAAGCTTTTTATCCGACAACCTTCGGAAACATAAAAGTCGGAACCTACGCCGACTTTTATCGGAATGCTCTGAGGGCCGGCTTTAACTTCAACTTCAAAGAAAACAGCGGCGGAAACCTTTCCTACAACCTGAAGTTCATTGACTCTAAAGGTCCGGAACTCTTGGCAAGAATCCTCATGGAACAGTTTGCCGCTCCGAGAACAAGAACGCCCTTGGCCGACTTGGTTGACGAAGCTGCGCTTAAAAACGACATTCCGGAGCTCCAAGCCCTGGGAGACAACTTCGAGGACAGGAGAAACTCTCTCCGTCACAAAATTCAAAACATCCTGCTGGCTTTCACAACCGGGGCAACTCCTGCCGTTAAGTGGACGGGAGCACAAACCGCTTCCGGCGGCCTTCTTGTCGTTGAGAAAAGCGGTAAGGTCTATTGCTTGGAACTCTTAAGCGGCAACGTTGTCGGCAACTACCTTATCGAAAATGCTTATTTCGAACAGCCCTCGGGCGACAGGCACTCCAAAAACGTCCTAACCCTTTCTCCGGGCGAAGTTACCATTGACCTGCAACTTCAGATTCGCATTCAACATCCTTAACCAGACCCCACACACGCACAAGGCCGATCCTTGCGGAATCGGCCTCTCTTCAGCTTGCTAGAGCTTCGTGCGGATTATCGCCCACAACACCAGAACAAGCGCAATCTTGTAATCAAGATTGACATCCCCTGTCCAGACAACCGTGTTGTGAGATATAATCTCCCACGAGGTTAGAAATGTTGGTACCATCTCGTTCCTCATAAGAATTGTTTAGATTCACCAAAGCCCGGGCCCAACCGGGCTTTGTCGCATCTGATCCCTTTCGGGGCCCTCTACGGCAAACGCCGTAATCCTTTGCTAATTCCCGTAATTAAGGGATTGGCGTAGGTTTCGAGGGCGAGGACTTCGGATGAAGTTCATTTCCTTTCGTGGTCAGAGGATTGTAACCGAATCAACGTTTCTGAAAGTTTGCTTTTTGAATTTTTAGCCCTTGTGACTCGGTTGCCAAAATTAAAACAAGTTTGTGAAGATCCCTGGACGAAATGTTCAGCGGTCGGTCTATCTCCTGCCCTGATACCCAAACAAAATCCTCACCTGCTAATTGAAAAAGCGTTTTAAGAGGCCCTTGTTCTGTCTCCTGTAATTCCTCAAAGGCCGATTTTTCTTTGTTGTAAAGGCTCGATACGTGCCTTAGCATAAGGATGTAAACGAGGAATGATAAACACCCCGAAAAATTCCATAAAAAGACGTTAGGGGCAAAGCCTGAAAAAGGTTAATAAAAATGGAAAAAGTTTACTTTTTTGATCTCAAGGAAAAAGATTGTTTATTCATTTATGAAAAATTCCTGAGCGCGTTGTTTAACAGGATTAGACAAATCCAAAGAAAAGCATCTGATGACTATTTGACTTCGGAATTTTTCTCTTCTTCTCCCGAAGAGATTGTCCGGAGGTATTGGGATTCAGCGAAGGATCTTTACAACGCAAACCCTCTTCATTATGACCCTCACAATGAGGAGTTGGCTTCCGAATATTTAGTTTGCAGGTTTGTCGGTTCAGGCATAAACACCCGAAACCACAAAATTTACAAGAAGTTTTTGAACGCCAATTGGGATGCCTATAAAAAATACGCAGAGAAAAAAGAATTCTCCGAGCAAGAGCAAAGGGATTGGGGAAAGCATATTGTTCACTCTTTCGATACGTTGAACCATAAAAAAATCCTTGAAAGGTACTCTTCCTGCACCAGTGAAGAAGAAAAGGTTCGAATGATGCTTGCCGACCTGAAGGAAAATTATCTAAGGAATGAGCCTGACGGTAACATCAAGGAAAATTTTGAATACGGGCCTCATAAGCTTCTTTCCAAGATATGTAAAACCATTCTCTCCGCGTGCATTTTTATTGAGAACCAGGGAGGCGCTCTAGCTTACCTTCGCAAGATTGAAGATACGATCAACGACAACAAACTTTCAGACCTGGAGAAAACCAATAAGCTCTCGAAAGAATTGGGAAGGAACATCTCAGGTTACAAAAAAGCATTACCGAGAGACTTTTTTAAGGATATGGGGTATGAAATTTTTGCGAAACCCGACAAGCATACAGTTGTAGCGTTCAGTAAGTTATTCCTGGAGGTTCCCTCTTCTGATGATGAAACTTCTGAGGTTAAAACTTGTGACATTGACGAAGTTGTTTCAAACATCTTTTTAAAAATGGCAGAAGCCCTGTCTCTGTCAGGGATAAAGACCACGGCTTTTAAGCTGGATAAAATCGTCTGGTTACTAAGAAGCGGCCATTACTATCTGCATTACAGAGGAAAGGGAAAAGATTACCGACTGAGTGACAACGAGTTTAAAGAGTTCTGTGAAGACCTTTTGCGTTCGTTGCAACAATCTAAGTACCGTTAACTTTTCGTTCTTACTCGATCTCCCGGACCACAGATGACAGGCAAACATGAGCCACAAAATCTGTTTCAACCGATGTTTCAAAGATATTGGAAGTTGTACTCAGGAATATTCAACTCTATGGATAACAAAATAAATCTCAACGGCCTGGCTCGGGGGCTGACCGTATGCCTGCTTGTTACTGCGCCTTTTACAAGCCTTCATGCTGCGAGCTTTGATTGCACCAAGGCAAGAACCTACCAAGAAAAAGCTATTTGCTCCAATCCCGATCTGTCTCAACAGGACGATAATTTGTACGAAATTTACAAAAAAGCTAGGAAAGCACAGGCAAACAGTCCGGAGTTTAAGAAAACAGCCAAAACTCTTTACAAGGAGAGAAACCGCTGCAAGACGGAAGAATGCTTGCGTGATTGGATGATTAAGGCGTCCGACACATACAGAAAATTAGCCGGAGAAGACAGTTCCGTTACATTGGAACAAGCTTTGCAAAATCCCGATATTTCACCTTCCGACGCAAACAAACCGGCAAAAGCGCCGCAAAAGGTTGAATCGTTCGAATTGCCTCCCTCTTCCGGCGGCCTGACTGTTCTCGGTTTCTTAAAGCTCGGACAAACCACACCGGAAGAAGCCGTGGCGTGGCTGAAGGAAAACCATAAGTACAACCCGAAAGACACCGAAGTACAGGATCTTTACGACAAGAGGTTGGAATCCAAGTTCGGCAAGATGACAGTCATGGGCTTGCCATCTCTAATCGGAGACCTGGCCGATAAAAGTTATCTCGCCTTCGTAGGCGGAAGGCTTTATCAGGTGGCTCACGACATAAAGGAGAGCAAGTACAAACATATCCGGTCAAATTTGATTGACAAATACAATCGAATGGACTGTCTGCAATATGACGAACATGATCTTGCCGCGCAAGGAAAAGCTTGGAAAAAAGCTATGGAGTTCAAAGATCAGGTAGTCCGAAAAACTCATGCTTGGACAGCCGAGAGTCAACAGCTCTTTGATTCCCTTTATGAAATTGAGAGAAAAAAGAATTCTGTTTGTTTTGAAGAAAAAGTTGTTGATTTCCCTATTGAAATAATCCGACAGGGAAAAATCATTCAGCTTCAGTATCAGGATGACCGGACCAAATCCATGATGGACAAATACCTTCGGGATTTGGAAAACAAAGAAAAAGAAGCAAAGTTCCTCAAAGAACAAAAGAAGAATAAGGCCACTCAAAATTTGCTTTAAGAATAATTTTCCTTATTGTTTGAATAAGCAGAAATCTGAGGTAGCCGTCCGTTCCGGATCGGCTACCCGAATAAAATCCTCGCCAGCCAACTAAAAAAGCGTTTTAAGAGGCTCTTATTCTGTCTCCTGTAGTTCCACGGCTCCAACGCCTCGGAGTCTCTCCAAAGGCCGATTTTGGCGTTTTTGGCTGAATAGTGAGCCGCGGCGTACCTTTTCTTGTATCCATAGGGCAGTTTATGCAGGTACTGCCAATAGGCCCATGCCCAGCCTGCACTGATGACTTCAAAAGAGGCATCGCGCCGGTAGTCTTTGCCGAAATACACCAGCCCTACTGTTCTGCCGTAGCCGTCGGTGTCGATCACTTTAACGAAGACTCTTTTGCCGAGAATAAGATTCATCAGGAATCTCTGAGACTCAGGTCCGCTTCTTTGATCATGCTCCGGCGCGTCCTCTCCGGCCAAGCGGACCTTGGCCTGCGCAAAGCCGCTCTGAACGAGTACGGTATCTCCGTCAAAGACTTTGATCACAATGCCGAAGAAATCCTTTTTCGGAGCGGATCTCAGCCGGGTCTTCAGGATGACCGCTCCGACAAAGATCAGGGCGGCCAAAATGAAAACGAACAGAGTCTCTTCCATATCCGTTTAATTCTCAGTAAAACTCGACTACCCGACCGTTACTTGTACATATTCCGGCAGACGACATAAAGGCTCGTCAGCAACACGCAAATATTAAGCGGCAGCACCCAGACCGGAAGCGCAATCGGAATGAAAAACACTAAGAAAGCGAGCATGGTTAAGGCGCCTCCGATTTTCAGAGCGGCATTCTGACTGGTTGGGGACGCACCGTCATATCCGATCTTGCGTTTCTTCCAGACGTACACGCCGTCGATAATCAAAGGAATAGCAAACAGTCCCAGGGGCCAAAGCCAAATCAGCGTCTGAGAGATTCTCAGAATGACTAGGTAAACGGTGTAGAGAAATGAATTGCGGCGATCCCGCAGAGTCGGAAGAAACTTTTCGCTTATCTGAGCCATCTTTGCGCTCAATTTGTTATCCGCCCTGATCGGCGCAAACAGGCCGTTAACTTTGTCCTCGATGCCTGTGTCTTTCATTACGGTTGTGTAGGCTTTGTTGGCTTGAATCGCCACAAACTGTACGGCGGATTTTCCGTAGACTTGCGTGAGCGATGCGTGCTCTTGGGACACAGCCCGGGCGGAATACTCGCTCGGCAGAAGGATAACCAGGGACACAAGCTGAAGGACTACCAAAAAGAAGATGGATCGAAACAACGACGGCAAACCGTTTTGTCTTGTGGCTGCGGATTCGGGCATAACTGCTCCTAAAAAATTAAAAAACTAAATGTGGCTGTCGGACGGCCAAACAGGTCGGACAGGAGGCGGCGAAAAGTACCGGGAACAAAAGAATCAAAACGGACTTGGTTGTCGCTGTAGG
>ERZ860590.1096-NODE-1096-length-16022-cov-3.473539_pt1 | contig 16022 bp, 13 predicted proteins | sample MGYA00509975_ERZ860590 | MGnify/ENA primary metagenome ERZ860590 (study PRJEB30046, sample SAMN00715250) | human gut metagenome | study: EMG produced TPA metagenomics assembly of the A metagenome-wide association study of gut microbiota in type 2... | reverse complement strand
AAGAGTATTACGAACAACTGCAGGTCTTGGAGGAGTACGAGGATCTGGAGACGGCAAAAGGGTCGAAATACTATGACCTGTTTGCCCAGATGCAGGAAATTGCCGAGGAAAGCTGAGATCAGTCTATAGAAGAACGTTTTATCGGACAGATAAAAGTGTAGAATCATGTCAGAAAATAAGCCGAAAACTGTGGGAAGCGAAAAGGGGTATTGCAAATGAGCATCTTCATTGATCTGGAAATGAACACCACCGATGCACGTCTCGTGCATAAGAAAGATCTCCGGAATGAGATCATCGAGATCGGCGCAGTGCGGATGGATGATGCGTTTCATCCGATGGATCGCTTCCGCATTTTCGTGCGGCCGCAGTACAACGGTGTGATCGAGCGCAAGATCTACAAGCTGACCGGTATCAGCAATGCAGCAGTGAGCGAGGCAGTGTCCCTGACCAAAGCACTGGATGCTCTGGAAGCGTGGTGTGGATCGGATGGCTGCGAGGTCTACGCATGGAGCACCAGCGACCTGACCCAGCTGCGAAAAGAGTGCCGTTTCAAAGGCATCGACAGCATCTTTCTGGATGAGATCGTACAGTGGCACGATTTTCAGGAAGATTTCCGCCAGATGCTGGGTGAAGCGCACATCCTGTCCCTCAGCAATGCTCTGCATCGTGCTGGGCTGAAACCAGAAGGCAGCCTGCACGATGCATCCTGGGATGCCTACAACAGTGTCCGTCTGATGGAGACCGCTTACTCCGAGGATTTTGCAGTCGATCTTGCCAATGCGCAGGATGCCTGCTATCAGGAAGCACCGAAAATTCAGGGAGGACTTCCGCTGGATGTGATGATGAAACTGGCCGCGTTGCTCCAGCCGGAGCCGTGTGCGGTGGTCTGAGAAAGAAAGGAACCATCGAGATGGAAAGAAAATATCTGTGGGAAAAGGAATTTCGCAAGATCAAAGTCATGTACAAAGAGAAGAACATACGGAATCCAGATGACCCGGTGGGTGAGATTTTTGAGATCGACACCCACATTGCGGAGGCGACCTATTTGTTTAACCTCAAGGGATACACTACTGGAAACAGCTGCGAAGGGCATCCGCATCAGTATATTCCGAGAGAGGATGACTGTTGTAAGGCGACTCGCAAGAAATACGAAAAAACCGTACTCTTTGGCGACGGAGGGATGTATTTCTGGAATGATTGCCGGGAAATGGTTTTCCAGAAGCTCAATGAAAAGAGGAAATACTTCACCATGGATACCCATTCGGACATGCCCATCGTCCGGGGATTTATCAACTGGATTCCAATTGACAGTGTAGCCATGGACGGTAAGAAGTACTCCCAGATGAGCATTGAGTCTGTTACGACAGTGCTGCGCCTTATTTACGAAGACATCTGGCACATCATCCTAGAAGTGGCACAGGAGTTGCCCGATAAAGGGTCTTACTACAAGAGCGTGGAACTCTTGCCCGAAGGAGACGATACCAAGGTGGGTGACATCTACCGAGACGGTGATGGTTTCAAAATCGTTAATTTCTGGGATGACTGGGACGAGGAAGGAACCGATGAGACCGCTGACGATGAGAACAGCGAAGAAGTTTAAGCAGGAGAAAATATCATGAACGCACGGAAGTATTTTGAGCAGCACGCCGAAGAACTCATTGCCCGCTATGCAGGCAAGAACGTTACCTTGTTTTTCCGGGGCTTTGTGCCGGAAAATGTCCGCTGGTTAGCGCATCGGGAGGATGCCATCCTGCCTGCCGGAAAGATCCTGAATGCGGACGGCACTGTGAGCATCGCCAAGATCGACGCGGCAAAGCGCAAGCTGGTGCAGAGCCTCATGGTGCAGGACGGCGTGACGGTCGGCATCTATGAGGAGATGCTGGCGATCCTCCAGACCGTGCAGGAACCGGAATCCATGTTTGATGCGGAGTTCATCGTCATCGACAACAACGCTTTCCCAGCGTATGTGCCCAGCTGCATCCCGGCGGCCGACGCAGATGCACTGGCCGAGGCTTACGAAAGCGAAAAGAACGATCTTGCGCCGGAGGCAGAGGTTCTCAGCCGTTACTACGCCGGCGTCCGCATTCTGGATGAGCATTACTATCTGGCACTGTTCAACAAGCACAAGAGCGAAAACATCCGCTGCCTGCCCTTCTATCAGAAGCAGCAGACCGCTTTCACGGATGCGGAGGCAACGGTTGCCCATGATGTTTCCCCGATGGTGCTGGCCGATGACATCCTGAGCGGTCGGCTGGAAGGCAGCGTGGTCGTGTCGGTGGAGCGGGTACAGAATGCGGCAAACAATACTTACGATGTGCTCTCCTTCCTTGCTTCTCAGTGTGGTACGACATTTGCCCTGAACTGTGCAGAGAAGCAGGAGAAAATCGAGCCGGAAACCATCAACCGCTACCGTGCCATCCTCAAGCAGTATTGGGGCGTGAATGCAGATTTCCGGATGCTGGACTTCTACAAAGACCCTGCCGCTGGGACGGAGACAAAGCAGATCAGTCAGGGCGAGATCATCAGCACCATCGTTAGGCAGTGCGAGCTTGCCATGGGAGACTATCAGGACTACACCAATGTGTTCCTGACCGCTCCCACCGGCGCAGGCAAATCGGTGTTCTATCAGGTATCCGGTATCTATCTGGCGCAGGTACACAAGGCTGTCACTATCGTGGTCTCGCCGCTGATTGCTTTGATGCAGGATCAGGTCACCCAGCTGGAAGCCCGCGGCGTGCATTGCGCCACCTTCCTGAACTCCAATGTTTCCCACGAGGAGCGTGAGGAGCGCCTGAACGCCATCCATAACGGCGAAAAGTCCATCCTGTACCTTGCACCCGAAATGCTGCTGACCACTTCGCTGGAGACCCTGCTTGGGAATCGCCGCCTTGGTTTGTTCGTTGTGGACGAAGCCCATACCGTCACCAGCTGGGGCAAGGACTTCCGTGCGGATTACTGGTTCCTCGGCGATTATCTGGAGCGTCAGCGCCGCAATGGTCTACACTTCCCGGTCCTTTGCCTGACCGCTACTGCTGTGTATGGCGGGCAGGATGACGTGGTGCAGGATACCATCGACACCCTGAAGCTGAACAACCCAATCCTGTATCTGGGTCGTGTACGCCGTGACAACATCAACTTTGATATTCATCCGCTGGAAAAGACCGTTGAAGGGAGCCGGGACGAATTTAAGGTCGATCATGTTGCAAAGCAGATCGAAAAGTTTGTGACCGAAGGCCGCAAAACGCTGGTCTACTGCCCATTTACCTCTACAGTGGAGGAAATCTACAATGCCGTGTCCCCGCTGGTGAAGAATAAAGTTCGCCGTTACTATGGCCGTCTGAACCGTGTGGAGAAGAACGCTGCACAGGAGGCTTTCCGCACCGGGCAGGCCGTTGCGATGATCAGCACCAAAGCCTTCGGCATGGGCGTGGATGTGCCGGATATTGCACAGGTTTACCACTATGCGCCGACAGGCAATCTGGCCGATTATGTGCAGGAGATCGGACGCTGCGCCCGCGATAAAAATATGACTGGTGTAGCGACCGAAGAATATCTGTCGGGTGATCTTTCTCAGCTCAAGCGTCTGCATGGCATGGGCGAGCTGCGCCAGTATCAGCTGCGGGAGATCCTACACAAGCTCTACTGGATGTACAGCCAGAAAAAGCACCGCAATCTGCTGGTTTCCCCGGATGCGTTCGGCTATCTGTTTGATTCCGATGATGTGGAGAACCGCGTCAAGACCGGCCTGCTCCTGCTGGCAAAGGATCTGGAAAATGCTTACGGATTCCCGGTGCTGGTGGTACGCCCGAAAGCGATGTTCACGACCTGCTATGCCAACGTGCCGACGGAGATCGAGCAGGAGTTTCTGGAAAAGTACGGCGATTTCGTCAAGAACCTGTACGATGATACCATCACGGTGAGCCGCAGCTATACGCCGCGTGCATCAGATGTCATCACCCGCAACAGCGGCAGCATCTACGAGATCCGCATGGGCGATCTCTGGGAAAAGTATTTCTCCGATATGACCTTCGGGATGTTCAAGGTCAAATTCTTCAATGGGGAGCTGTTCGCACAGGACGGAACCAACCGTATCTCCGTCCGTGTCAAGACTACTATCCGCTATGCACAGGATTTTGAGACGACCCGTGCAAAGCTGCGTCAGTACATGGAGGCCGTCGCTCGTGTGTTTGACGGCTACCGCAAGGCCAGCCACATGTTCACGGTGGAAGAATTCTGCCGCGATGCACAGGAGGCACTGGGAGGCGAAGTTCTGGGCCGTGACTTTGCTAAAGCATTGCTGGAGCTGTTTGTGATGGATGTGAAAATCGACCCTACGAAACGGGATAGCGACCGGATGAAGTTCATTCAGGCACGTCAGCAGGGCAGCAATAAGATTGGCATGAGCTACCGTGTAATGAACGGCAACTATTTCTCCTGCGCCAACTGGATGGATGAGCGCCTGGTCAACTGCGCCCCGAACCGGGAAGAAAATGAGTACCTCGGTTATCTGCCTGCGACCATCGGCGGCAAGCAGAACCCGGTAATGCGTCTGCTGGCCGTGCTGGAGATTTTCGGTCTGGCTAGTTACGAAGTGCGCGGCGGACAGAATCTGGAAATCTTCGTCCGTGTCAATGACCCGCAGAAGATCCGCAGCCTGTCGGAGGACCGCCGCTACAAGAACCAGCAATTGGCCGAGATCCACCGCCGTCATGCGGATGCAGAAGAAATGATGACTGCTTTCCTGACCAGCGATCTGACCACCAAACAGCGCTGGGACCTGATCGAGGACTACTTCCTTGGGCATGACGAGGTTGTGGCACAGGTGCTGGGACTGAACGAAGAAAATTGAAGGAGGTCGTTCAAATGAAATTCAATAAAGGTCTGTTTGATTTTATCGGCTACATGAGCTTTTTCAATCCCGTTGGTACGGGAGCTGCTGGGGACTCAAAGGCAAATCGGGAAGTACTGTTTGACGATGTTCAGGAATGTTCTTCCGCTGAGGAATTTGCAGAAAAACACGCAGATGAGTTTGATAGCGTGGAAGATGCAGAAGAGTTTTGGGAGGATAACTGAGAACTTCGCTGCTCCACGAACTTCGGAACATCTGAAACGATTTGCTGAGTTTTGCGAGATTTGTTTTGTGCAGAATGTCTATCAATTGAGGATAATTTAGCTACTTTATGAATTGACAAAGCTTCGTATAAACGATAGACTTAAATATAATTGTACATTATATAAGTGATGGTGTTTTATGAGCAGCAAAAAGAGACAGGATCAGTATACTGCCGGATTGGTATCAAAGCCCTTCTGGTTCTATGAGTATAAAGCCTATGTTAATGAACTTTTGAACGGTTCATCGGCAGACGAAATCAGGAGCAGTGCTTTTGAGAAGCACCTGTTTTCCGCAGCCAAGGAGTACCGTGTAAAGGAAATTCTTAATTGTGTTTCGCGTCGGGTGACACAGTTCGATCAGGATTGGCAGGAACTTTTCGGACAGCAATCTGTTATGGTGCAGAGAATGATGGTTCTGCTGTCTATTATGGCAGACGACAAACTTTTCTTCACCTTCATGTACAGAGTATACCGTGATAAGCTGATTGTTGGAGCTGAATCTTTGGAGTCGAGCGATGTGCTTGCGTTCTTTCGCTTGATGCAGAACGAGTCTGAGGAAATTGCTCAGTGGAAAGACACGACCATTCGCAAGCTGACACAGACCTACCGTAAACTGCTGAACGATGCAAGACTTCTTGCTGGCGACAAGATGGTGCCGCCTCTGCCCAGCTCTGCATTAAAGCAGTACCTGAAGGCACATGACATGAACGCCTATCTGATGGCAATCACAGGAGCAGATGAATGAATACGGCTGATAGACTGAATAACCTTGATGCTTTTTTGCACACAATTTCCGAGGAGAACCACGCCGGACTCGGCGGTGAAGCTGGCTACTATGTATTCAGCTATGACCCGAAAGATGAGATGCGTATTCGGCAATGGACAAAGAATGAAATTGAGCTTTTTCGGAGGACACATCGTCCGGTTGTGGAGTTTGACCTCTACAAAATCATGGCGGAACTGCTGGTTGAAAAGCATCCACGGCAAAAATACGAAGACCTGGAGATGCGGACCGGCAGCATGACACGCGTGGTGAATGCGGCGAACAGTGTTTTGCAGATCGGACGGCCGATGGACCTTATGCTGGACTACATTGTGAAGCGCATCCCACAGGACAATGCTGTTATCCTGTTGACCGGTGTTGGAAAATGCTACCCACTTTTGCGTTCTCATAAAATTCTGAACGACTTGCATGACCGGCTTGCACAAGGGATTGTTCTGATGATGTTTCCGGGACGATACGAAGATGGCTACCTGTATTTGTTCGGCGATGTAAAGGATGGCAATAATTACCGTGCGAAGCCTATCTGATATGGATGTGTAGGAGGAACTGACATGAATATTGGTCAGATGTTTGCAAAATCGATCAACCGCGAAATCAAACCGGTGGTCAAGCCCGGTCAGGTTGATGATGCAACTGTCAAGCTGGAACTTCAGGAATATGTTGTGACACAGGAGCTTCAGAAACATTTTGCTGCATTCTTTTCAAATTACCGTCGAGGCATTGGCGCAGATACTGATCGTATCGGTGTCTGGATTTCCGGCTTCTTTGGAAGTGGTAAATCTCACTTTCTAAAGATGCTGTCTTATCTAATCAGCGATAAAGAAGTTGCAGGCAAGCCTGCATTGGAATATTTTATCGAGGACGATAAGATTACGGACCCGAAGGTTCTGGCAGACATCCGCGCAGCAGAAAGTGTCAGCACGGACGTGATCCTGTTCGATATTGCCTCCAAGAGCCGCACCAGTAGTGCCGCTGCACGCGATGTGATCACCATGGTTTTTCTGCGGGCATTCAACGAGAAACTGGGTTATTCCTACCAGTATCCTCGCATGGCAGATCTGGAGCGGAAGTTGGATGCAGATGGAAAGCTGCAAAAGTTCCGTGACCGTGTAGAAGAACTGGAAGGCAGCAGCTGGGATGATGCTGTGGCTGGCATCGACCTTGCACAGGATTCGTTTGTGCAGGCACTGGTTGAGCAGGGTGTGATGAGTGAGGAATCTGCACGCAGCTGGTGTGACCGTGTGGGCGAAGAATACAGCATCAGCACGGAAGATTTTGCCAAGCTCGTCCGTAAACATATTGAAAGTAAGGGCAACGATCATCATGTGGTTTTCTGCGTGGATGAGGTTGGTCAGTACATCGGTGATGACTCCAATATGATGCTGGATCTTCAGACGCTGGAGCATGATCTGGCAGTTCAGTGCCATGGCAAAGCGTGGATTCTGGTCACCGCACAGGAAGCCATTGATAAAATTCAGGCTGTCAATAATGTAGACTTCTCCAAGATTCAGGGCCGCTTTGACACCCGGCTGTCCCTGTCGTCCAGCGATGTGGCAGAAGTTGTCAAGAAACGTATCCTGAAAAAGAATGCAGAAGCGCAGGCCGAACTGAAAACGTTTTATCCCAGAAAGGCAGATGCCCTTGATACGTTGCTCAAGTTCTCTGGCGATATGCCTGAAATGAAACTGTACGAGAATGCGTCTGATTTCGCAGAGGTGTACCCCTTTGTTCCCTATCAGTTCAATCTGCTGGGCAAGGTGCTGGATGCTGTCCGTCTGTTTAGCAGTCCCGGCAAAAACAGCTCCTATGGCGAACGCTCCATGCTGAGTATGTATCTCAGCACCGCCAAGAGCCTTCAGAATCAGGAAGAAGGCATCCTCGTCCCGTTCAATGCATTCTATCAGGGCCTGTCCGCATTGGTGGACCACGAAACTGCCATTGCCATTACCAACGCACAGCGTAACAATTCGCTGAACCCCGACCATGCAGAAACCTGCTTTGAGGTTGAGGTACTCAAAGTCCTGTTCATGATCAAGAATGTGCGGGAGTTTGATAAGCCTACGGTGCAAAACATCGCTACCCTGATGGCATCACGGACGGATGAGGACCGTTATCAGCTGGAAAACCGGGTGGAAACGGCTCTGAAAAAGCTGGTTCAGGAGCAGTTGGTACAGAATCTAGGCGATAATTACATCTTCCTGACCAATGAGGAGCAGGAGGTCAACAGAGAAATTGCGAGCCGTCGGCCGGAAGATTCCGAAATGAACCGCGAACTGGCAACGCTGATCTTTGATGAAAACTACCGCGCGGACAAGTACCGTTATCCGTATCTGAATGGCCGTTATTCCTTCGGCTTCAATCGGAAAATCGATGGCTATGATGCCCTTTCCCGCCCAGACAACAGCATTACAGTCAAAATCATCACCTCCCGTGGCGATGATGCAGATGAATCCCGCCTGAAGATGCTGTCCTCCGGCGAAAGCGGCGACCACACCATTTTTGTGCAGCTGCATGACGATACCCGCCTGAACAACGAGCTGCGCATGATGCTGCAAATTCAGAACTATCTGCGCAGCGGCACCGCAGGCCGTATCACGAAGTATCGCGCTATCTGCGAGGCAAAGCAGGAAGAAGTGGAAGAACGCCGTCAGAATGTTAAGGTGTTTCTGAAGCAGGCACTGTCGGAAGCGGATATTTATGTGTACGGCTCCAAGCTGTCCGGCGGCTCCCGCGACTTTGAGACACGCTTGAATGATGCCCTGAAGCAACAGGTGGAACGCCTGTTCAACCACCTGACGGACATTGACAAGTCGGTTTCGGAGCAGGACATCGGCAAGCTGTTTGCGGATGCCGGGCAGATGCGGCTTGGCGGTGACGGTACCGGCAACAGCCGCGCCTTGGACGATGTCCGTACCCGTATTGAGCGCAATTCTCTGTCGAGAACGGTGACGACCTCGCTGAAAACGCTGCTGGGCATCTTTACCAAGGAGCCTTATGGTTTCCTGCCGGTGGATGTGGAGTGGCTGGTTGCACGCCTGTTTGCAGATGGCATCCTGACGCTGACCATGAACCATGAGCAGCTCAGCCTTTCCAGCCGGAATGCGCAAGAGTTCCAGCGTCTGTTTACCAGAGTGGAGTCGCAGGAGCGTTTGCTGTGCGACATCCGCAAGCACGCCACCGATAAACAGAAGCGCCTTGTTCGTGATATGATGCGCGACCTGTTTGAAAAGGGCGTTTCTTCGGATGACGATGAGCAGCTGATGGCGGATTTGAAAAAAGAGTGTACTGATCTGCGGGAAGAGCTGCGCAGACAGCAGGCAACTTACCGGGAGGAATCGTATCTCCCCGGCAAGAACACCGTGGATGCGGGCATTGCCCTGATGACCTCGCTGATCGACCCCACCACGACGGAATCCTTCTACACGGCACTGGAAAATGCACAGGAGGATTATCAGGACTTCAAGGAAACTTACGAATCCCTGCGGGACTTCTTCAACGCCGGGCAGATCAAGGTATTCCGTGAGGCACACGATGCTGTGGAACTCTACATGCGCAATCAAAGCCGCATTGATGACGGTGAAGTAAAGAACGCTGCGGAAGGAATGCGTAAGATTCTGAGCATGGCAGAGCCGTATGACAAGATTCGGAATCTGGCGGTTTTGCATACGACATTTCAGGAAAAATACCGTGAGCTGTTGGATCGTAAATCCGAGCCGGTAAAAGACTATGTGGCGGACTGCTATGGACGTGTTCTTCAGCATCTGAATACGCTTCGCTGCAAGGAGCACTACTGGTCCTCTGTAATCGCAGAGCGGGACGATGCGCTGGAAAAGATTTGCAGCACCAATAATCTGGGCGATCTCGAATTGGCAAAACTGGATGCGAATCGGACAAAAATCAACTGGATCAACACCATCGACCAGTACGAGGCTGCACACCAGCCTGTGGTGCAGACCCCGGCGGCAAAGGTGTCGGGCGGTGCTCCTGCAAAGGCTGCGCCTGCTGCCCCGGTGCGCCGTCGTGTCACCATCAGCATTCAGGAAGTGACGGATGAATCGTGGCAGATCAACAACGCCGCAGAACTGGACGCATACATTGAAAAGCTGCGCCATGCCCTGAAGCAGAAGCTGGACAATGGCGATACCCTGAACGTGGATATCTGGTAAACGAAAAGAGGAACACTATGCAAAAGGCACCCATCAAGAAGTTTGCGGTGGAAGCCCGTAAGAAGTTGAAAGCAGATGTGACGTTCCAGCTGGAGCGGTACGGCATCACGGAAAACGGCATTGTGGAGCCGCAAACCAGCACAGACAAGGAGCTGGTGTTTGACCTCGGCAACGGCAACACCCAGACCATTAAGGGCGAGCGCTATGTGAACCAGTACAGGAACCTTGCCGCCCATGTGCGCGGCTTCTATACCACCGATGAACCGAAAAAGGAGCTGGAGCAGTTCATCGAGGAGATCGCCTATACATGGTTCAACCGGCTGATCGCCATCCGCTTTATGGAGGTGAACCGCTATCTCCCGGTACGGGTGCTTTCCAGCGAGATCACCGGGCAGAAACTGCCCGATCTGGTCAAGGCACCTTTCTCCGGTGATCTGGAGTTTACCGAGGACGAAAAACAGCGCATCTTCGACTTGCAGGATGCCAACAAGGAAGATGACCTGTTCCGTTTTCTGTTCTTCAAGCAGTGCAACGACCTGAGCCGCATCCTGCCCCGGCTGTTTGAGGATCTGGACGGCAGCAACAGCTTTTCCGAGCTGCTGATTACGCTCAGTTTCAACGACCCCAACGGCGTGGTCTACCGTCTGGTCAACGAGGTGGACGAGCGCTGGTTTGACATTCACGCCACCGATGAGGACGGCAAGCCGCTGGGTCAGGTGCAGATCATGGGCTGGATGTACCAGTATTACAACACCGAACCCAAGGACAAGGTGTTTGCCGACCTGAAAAAGAACATCAAGATCAGCAAGCAGAACATCCCGGCGGCGACCCAGCTGTTTACCCCGGACTGGATCGTGCGCTACATGGTGGAAAACAGCCTTGGCCGTCTGTGGGTCGAGGGTCACCCGGACTTCGACAAGTCCGACTGGAAGTATTATCTGGACGAGGCCCCGCAGGAGCCGCAGGTGGAGCAGCAGCTGAAGGATATCCGCGCCCAGTACGCCAAAATGGAGCCGGAACAGCTCAAGGTCATCGACCCCTGCATGGGCAGCGGCCATATCCTGTGCTGCCTGTTTGATGTGCTGATGCAGATCTATCTGGACAACGGCTACTCCAAGCGGGAGGCCGTGCGCTCTATTCTGGAAAACAACCTCTTTGGTCTGGACATCGACAAGCGTGCGGCGCAGTTTGCCTATTTCTCCGTGATGATGAAGGCCCGCGAGTACGACAGCGGCTTCTTTGACCGCAAGACCATCCCCCAGCCCAGAGTGTACGACATTCAGGAATCCAACTGGATGGGCGGTGCCTACAAGCACGAGATGGGCAACTTTCTCAACTCGCAGGCACACCGGGACACCCTCAACTATCTGCTGGATGCCTTTATTGATGCCAAGGAGTACGGTTCCATCCTCCAGATCAAACCGCTGGATTACGAGGGCCTGAAAGAGGCATGGGAGCTGACCGCTTCCCAGACGGCCCACGACATGAATATGGCCATGTGGTACGATGCCGTCAAGGACTCCGTGGAACAGCTCATCGAGCAGGCTATCCTGCTGTCTCAGAAGTATGACGCAGTGGTAACCAATCCGCCGTATATGAGTGCAGCGGGAATGGAAGGAACACTTGCCGAATTTGTAAAGAAGAACTATCCAGACACAAAATCTGATTTAAGCACGGTCTTTATGGAAAAAACGATGGCCATGTGTAAATCACAGGGCTATATGGCAATGATAAACATTCCTGTATGGATGTTTATCACTAGTTATGAAAAGTTAAGAGCCAATCTGTTAGATAATGAAAGTCTAGTAAATATGGTTCATCCGGGACGCGGTATTTTTGGATCGGATTTTGGTACGACAGCTTTTGTTGTTTACAAAAAACACATTCTGAATTATCAAGGGCATTATAGACGGCTGTTTGATAAGCAGGGCGATGTAGAAACTCCTGAAGTTCGAGAACAACGATTCTTTGAAAAACGTGGAATCTATTATGCCAATCAGGAGGACTTCAAAAAAATTCCGGGCTTGCCAATAGCATATTGGGTCGGAGAAAATTTTATTGACGATTTTCGGACAGGAAAAGCTTTGGGAGATGTATGTCCGTGTAAAAAAGGTATGGATACCTCCGATAATGACAGATTTCTTCGTTTCTGGCATGAGGTGAATCAAGAAAAATTTTCCTTTGGTTTGGTCGAGGACGAAAAGAAGTGGTACCCGTATGATAAGGGCGGAAATTTCAGAAGATGGTACGGAAACAAAGAATATGTTGTCAACTATGAGGATAACGGCGCAGAACTGCAAAATTCAAGAGCAAATCTAAGGAGTAAGCAACTCTATTTCAAAGAACATATAACATGGAGCGCACTCACAGCTGCTGGGACAAGTTTTCGTCTAAGTGATTACAAATCACTTTTTGATTCAGCTGGTTCATCGGCTTTTCCTAATGAAAATAGCATTTTCTATATTTTGTCAATCATGAACACTAAGGTGTTCGATTTGATAATGGGGGTTATCAACCCGACTATCAACTATGGCGCTGGGTCGGTCGCATTGACTCCTATAAAACAATCGGATGAGAAAGATAAAATCGACCGTATTGCTTCAAACAATGTTGAAATTAGCCGTACAGATTGGGATGCGTTTGAAACGAGCTGGGACTTTAAGAGACACCCGCTGGTGTGACCCCTCAGGCGCTTCGCGCCAGCTCCCCTTTCAGGGGAGCCTTGGGCGGTGCCGTTACGCAAAGCTCCCCCTGAAAGGATGCGACCGTAGGGAGCAGACGGAGAGGGTATTCCCTGAAAAGGGAGGTGGCATCGCCGCAGGCGATGACGGAGAGGGAATTTTCATTTGGTAGAGAACAATATAAGGAAAGGAAAATTTGGATGGAAAAGAATTTTACGGTTGAAGAAATTGAGCGGTTGGCGGAAAATGTTGCTGTGAATAAATGCCATTTAAGCAAACGCATTTATAATAAGGCAATTGCAACTGCTCCGTACATTTATATTGAGCGGACAGAAAAGGGACTGGTCATTGAAGCAGTGTCTGCAATCAATTCAGAACTTCACCACTATTGGGAGGAACTAAGCAAGGTACTTGGCGATTCTAATTTTGAAATTTATCATGTTGAACATGGCATAATCAGCAAAAATTTGAGAAGCATACTCATTCGTGTTATTGTGAGATAAATCATTGAAATGACAGAATTATACTATTTATCGAACACCCCCGCCGAGAGACTGTGGCAGAAATTGATCTATCAGGAATCAATTTATCTGCTCTGCCCAATTCTCTTTTGAAAAAGTATCAAGAGTGCGGTTGCCCAAAGGCAACGGATAAAAACAAGCTGTATGCGGTAATAGATGAGGGATTTGTGCGGCTTGGTGAAATTCAAGATTTGGGAACGGTAAGCCGAGTGGTTTATTCAGACGTAGTCGCTCACCAAAATGCTGCTGAATTTGGCAGAGAAAATGGTATTATATATTTCTTTCATACATCTGAAAAGCCGCATAAGGAGTTTCCTCATATCCATGCACGGTACGCCGAAGAAGAAATCAGTATATATCTGAAGGATTTTAGAGTCGATGGACATTTCAAGTCCGGGAAAAAGCAAAAAGAAGCGCTTGAATATGTAGGAAAACACCTTCAAGAATTGTATGATGAATGGAATCGGATAATAAATGTTTAAGGAGGGCATAATGGATCGTCTAGTAAGTAGTATAAGAGACAGTCTTTTATATGGAAACAATGTTGCTGCTGTAGCCATGGCTGTTATGTTGCCTGACATTTGCGGTAAAGTCGAGTGGCCTGAACTGGGAAGCAAAAAGCGTTACATCAAATGGTGTGAAGCAAATCTAAAAGAACTGTATCAAAGTGACTGGCCCAATTTGAACTCGATTGCGACTTTGATGAAGATTCCTTATAAAGAAAACGAGGATGGAAGCTACAAGATGACGTTCTTGAAAAGTGAGTGCCTGTATCAACTGCGCTGTGCGCTTTTGCATCAGGGAACATCTGAACTTGAATTGGACAAGGACGGAAATCCGCTTGGTGGATTCAACAACGAATTTGAGTTTTTGGAGAGACCCGATATGCGCTTGAGCGTAAAATACGAGAATGCAACAAAAAAGATTGTGGTTTCTTTTGATACAACGACTTTTTGCGAAAATATGTGCCATGCCGTAGAAGCATGGTTGGAAAATCACCCGACAAATTTAGGATTGCGTATCCAATGAGTAACCACTCCACCGCTAACGCGGTCCCCCTCTCCTTTCAGGAGAGGCTAACGGTACGGCAAAGCTCCCCCTGAAAGGGGGAGATGTCATTGCGTAGCAACGACAGAGAGGGTATTTCTAATGAAACACCAAGACCTTTACACCGGTTTCAACTGCAAGCTCACCGAGCGTGCCCGGGAACTGCGGCATAACATGACAAAGCAGGAAAAACGGCTCTGGTACGATTTTTTGCGAGACTATCCGGTCAAGGTCTACCGCCAGCGTAGCATTGATTGCTTTATTGCGGATTTCTATTGCAGCCGTGCGCATCTGGTGATTGAGATTGACGGCGGACAGCACTATACCCCGGAAGGGCTGGAATACGACAAGGAGCGTACAGAAGCCATTGAAAAGCATGGTCTGGATGTAATACGCTTTACCAATAAAGAAGTTGACCAGCAGTTTGAAGCTGTGTGCCAGAGAATTGACCAGAAAATCAAAGAGAGGACGGTTCGGGAATGAGCATCAAATCCACCACTCCTGCCCAGCACAAAAGCAACCTGCGCAATGTGTACGGCACCTTTGCCATTGAGGGTATGACCATCAGCAAAGCCACCCGCAGCAACCTTGACCGCATCGGCAACGGACAGGCCAGCTGGCAGGAGGTTGTGAAGGAACTGTGTGCAAAGTACGATCACCCTGATAATGCATAATTAGAATAAAGGAGAAACGCCATGCCCTATTTAGAGACCATTCCAGAACTTCTGGAAGCAAAGGAAGGCGAATACGTCCAATTCAAAGAGGCGAAAAATCGGTTTGATTTTGGAGAAGCCGCAAGGTGTTGCTGCGCCTTGGCAAACAATGGCGGCGGCAAGCTGGTGTTTGGCATCACAGACAAACGGCCGCGTCAGGTAGTAGGCAGTCGTGCTTTTGAACAGCCGGAACGCACTCGTATGGGGCTGATCGACAAGCTGAAAATCAATGTTGACTTTCAGCTGTATGACTATGAGGGAAAGCGGGTACTGGTTTTTGATGTGAAAAGCCGCCCGATCGGGATGCCGGTACTGTATGAAGGCGTTGCGTGGATTTATGACGGCGATACGCTGTGTCCAATGCCGGAAGATATGCGCCGCCGCATCTATGATGAGATTGGAACAGACTTCTCCGGCAAAATTTGTGAGGGCGCGACCTTTGACGATCTGGATGAGACTGCGATTGAAAATTTCCGTTCCAACTGGATCGAAAAAAGCGGCAATAAACAGCTTGCAACACGGTCAAGGCATCAGATTCTCATTGATTGTGGTGCCATCACGGATAGTGGCGTGACCTATGCAGCTCTGATTTTGTTCGGCAAAAATGAAGCGCTTACTCGTTTTTTACCGCAGGCTGAAATTGTTTTTGAATATCGTTCTTCCGAAGCATCTGGCCCTGCAAACCAGCGGGAAGAATTCCGGGTGGGCTTCTTTGCGTGCTATGACCGCATCTGGGAGCTGGTCAATTTGCGGAACGACAAACAGCATTATCAGGAAGGTTTTTTCGTATTTGACATCTTTACGTTCAATGAGCGCGTCGTGCGAGAGGCCATTCTGAATGCAGTCAGCCACAGAAATTACCAGTTTGGCGGCAGCATCTTTGTGCGCCAATATCGGGACAGACTTGTAGTTGAAAGCCCCGGCGGCCTGCCCTTTGGCATTACGCTGGACAATATACTGGATCGTCAGTTGCCACGCAATCGCCGTATTGCAGAGAT
>ERZ860590.1088-NODE-1088-length-16136-cov-3.132392_pt1 | contig 16136 bp, 13 predicted proteins | sample MGYA00509975_ERZ860590 | MGnify/ENA primary metagenome ERZ860590 (study PRJEB30046, sample SAMN00715250) | human gut metagenome | study: EMG produced TPA metagenomics assembly of the A metagenome-wide association study of gut microbiota in type 2... | reverse complement strand
GCCAAATCCCACGTCTTCTTCTACGATTGTTCCGATAATCTGGTTATCCGGATTCTGAAATACCATTCCCGCCGACTGTCTTACATTCCAAAGTTCATCCGGATTACTCGTATTCTTTCCATTCACCCATACGGAACCTTCTGTTGGCATCAGAATTGCATTCAGATGCTTGGCAAGCGTTGATTTACCGCAGCCGTTGTGTCCGAGGATCGCAACAAATTCGCCCGGTTTCACAGAAAAAGTGACATCATCCAAGGTTTTGGAAGGAGCGCCTGCATAATCATAGGAAAAAATTAAATTGTCCGCATGGATCATAAGTACGCTTCCTTTCCTCTCGTTGTCTTGTACAAACTTTAGCCTGTTGTTTCGCGCATAAGAAAAGGTATACGGTAAACTCCCCGGGAGTTGCCGCATACCTTCCTGATATGCATAAACATAAATAACAGATACTGAATTATATAAAAATATGAACATTTCGATGTTCATAAGCTGGCTTCGTGTCAACTGTGCTGCACCATTCTAGCACAATTTGGTACGATCAGCAAGAAGTATGCGCGATTTTCTCAACCTCTGCGACTGCGCTTGCAATCATTTTGCTGATACTGTAATCATTGACCCCGACAATGACATTGTCACAGTGGTTAAATGGAATCAGCACACGCTTCGCGTCACTCTGCGCTACCGCCAAAGCCATCTTCGGTGTGATTTCGCCGAGCAGTGAATCCGCGATCACAATTCGGTCCGACAATGATATCTGCATGACGGCAGCCGACAACGACGGCATTCTCCCCGGTGGCAGCCTTGTCCGCTTTTGCCTTCACCATAGCCGCGGTTGCGGCACTGTTTGTTCCGACTGCTGTAATGCATGCGTCCGGCATTGCAGCTTTTATTGCAGTCACAAGCTGCCTGCCGATGCCGCCTCCCTGCGCATCAATAACGAGAATATTCATGTTGCTACCTCTCAATCTTTTCGCATTGGCAGACATTATGAAGTGTCTGCTTTTTCTAAGAAAAGTTTACCACAAATATGCATGCGCATCTACTGTGAACAATTTTTTATTTGGGTGAAATAGACATTGGTTCGTACGAAAAAATGTAATATAATACATTTATTCGTACGAGAGAATGTAAAATGAAACACTTTTTAATTCATTTATAGCAGAAATATGATGGGAGCAGGAGCATGAAAAAGAAAATGCAAAGTGATAGAAAAAAATATAATTCCGATAGATTGGAGACTAGAAAGCCTGAGAAGAAAAAGATAATCAGCAGGCATTCATCCGACGGAAGCTGTCCGTATGCCAAGAAATGCGGTGGCTGCGATTATCAGGGAATCTCCTATGAGGAGCAGCTGAAAAAGAAACAGTCTTACATCCGCAAACTGATGGAACCTTACGGAAAGGTACAGCCGATCATAAAGATGGACGATCCGTATCATTACCGCCACAAGGTGCAGGCTGCGTTTGACTGCACACGCAGAGGACAGATCGTTGCAGGCGTTTATCAGAAGAATTCGCATGATGTCGTTGACATTGAAAGCTGCCAGATTGAGAATGAAGAGGCCGATGCGATCATCCGCGATGTGAAAAATATGCTGCGCTCTTTCCGCATTAAAACCTACGATGAGGATACAGGGTATGGCCTTTTGCGTCATGTCTTAGTTCGCAAGGGCTATCATAGCGGGCAGATCATGGTCGTGCTTGTTCTCGCAGATGCGATTCTTCCGTCGAAGAACAATTTTGTCAAAGCGCTGCGCAAAAATCATCCGGATATCAGCACCGTTGTCATCAATGTCAATGACAAGCGGACAAGCATGGTACTTGGCGAGCGCAATATTACGGTATATGGCAAGGGGTACATTGAGGATTCACTCCTCGGCTGCACGTTCCGTATCTCGCCGAATTCTTTCTATCAGGTAAACCCGAAGCAGACGGAGATTCTGTACAAGAAAGCAATCGACTGTGCAGGACTGACAGGAAAAGAGACGGTGATCGATGCATATTGCGGAACCGGAACGATCGGTCTGATCGCAAGTAAATCTGCTAAGCAGGTGATCGGGGTGGAATTAAACAAAGACGCGATCCGTGATGCAATCACGAATGCGAAGCGAAACGACATTCATAATGTAAGATTTTACAATCAGGATGCCGGCGAGTTTATGGTCGAGATGGCACAAAAAGGGGAACACGCCGACGTGGTTATCATGGATCCGCCACGTACCGGAAGTGACGAGGCATTCCTTTCGTCCGTTGTCAGGCTTGCACCGAAGCGTGTGGTCTATGTGTCGTGCGGTCCGGAGTCATTGGCGCGCGATCTCAAGTATCTCACGAAACATGGGTATCGAATGAAAGAGTGCACGCCGGTTGATATGTTCCCATTTACACGACATGTGGAGACTGTTTGTGCAATGTGCCGACAACATGCATAAAAACAATGGAACGATAGAAAATATCTATCGTTCCATGCATTTTGCCCAATTATCTCAATCCGCCGCCGTTTAAGACGAACTGGCGGATGCCGATACTCTTAAGGAACTGCATGCCGATGCCATCATCCTTGCAACCGGTTCGACTCCTCTGATCCTCCCGATTCCGGGACTGAATGAGAGCGGATACGTGACAGCACAGGATATGCTTCTCGGCAAGGCAGAGGTCGGTAAGAAAGCGCTTGTTGTCGGTGGCGGAATGGTTGGATGCGAGGCTGCCAAGGCAATCTAGAATTTGGACTATTTTAAGAATTTATAATATTTTGTTTTCTTTGTCTTCTTTGCTTTTGCATCAAATAAATGGATGATATAATAATTCCGTCAAGCAAACAAACTGCGAGCCTGCTTGCAGGCAGAGCAGTTTGTTTATTTGATGGATAAACAGACATAAGCATGGAGGGCGATAGCCCAGAATGCGTATGTCTGTTGTGATTTCGAGAGTTCGAAGAACGGTGAAATCACGATTATATGAGTGAAGGGAAAACTGGGAGAAGACAAATGATTCGTGTTTTGATCGTTGATGATGAATATATTATGCGGCAGGGACTCAAGTACATGATTCATTGGGAGCAGGAGGGCTACGAGATCGTAGGCGAAGCGACCAATGGAAATGAGGCACTGCGCCTGGTGGAGGAACTGAAGCCGCATATCATCATCAGCGATATTGTCATGTCTGTGATGGACGGCGTCACCTTTACGGAGATGGTCCATAGAATTTATCCCGATATTTCCATTATTATCCTAAGTGGTTACGACAATTTTGAATATGTAAAAAAGACGTTGACGAACGGTGCTTTGGACTATATCTTAAAGCCGACTTTAAACGAGGAAGAACTTCTTAAGGTGCTGGATAAGGCGGCGCAGAGAATTCCCGGATATAAGCGGAGGGAACAAAGCGAGGGAATCAACGCCTCGGCGGAGATGGAGCGGTATCTGCTCGGTCTGTCCAAAGAATTGGACGAATCGGCTTTTCATGAAACTTTTCCGTATGCGCATTTTCGCATCTTTGGTATGCGGATCAGGAATGAGAATGAGATCCAGCCGAATGTCTCGGAGCTTTTGTATCAGAAGATCAAAAAAGATGTCGCGGATTTTGCGGATGCAAACGGGATGGTCATGATTCTGCAGGAGGAGCTGGTTGTCGCCCTGATGTGCTGCAAACCGTCGAACGATGAGAAAACGGTCGCATTCTTAAAGAATATGGCGGAGGAGTTAAGCGTGCTCTGTGAGTATATTCTGGGTGTGTGCAGCAGGCCTTTTGACGGAATGAAAGCGATCCGGCAGTTCTATCAGCAGGACATCATCAATTATGCAGATAAGATCTTTTATTATCAGGATCGGAAATTCATCCTTGCGGAGGACGAGGAGGCACAGGAGAATAAGCCGGGCGAGAAGTTCGATTTCTTCAAGTACAATAAGTTTTTGTCCATGAAAGAATATAAGGATGCGCTGCAGCTGCTGAAAGAATATGATGTGCGCGCTTTGGAGGGAAAGCAGGATATCGCGGGGCTCAAGAACCAGATGAAAAATATGCTGTATTATTTCCTGGATAATCTCGCGCTTGCGGAGGAGCAGAAGGACAATCTGCGGTACGAGTATTTCCGCAGGATTTCCCAGGCGCGCTACGAGAAGGAATACCGGGATGTGATGCGGCAGATTTTTGAGGATGTGATGATGAAAGCGGATATTCCGCAGAAGACGGTCGATGACCGGATCCCGAAGATGTTAGCCTTCATTGAAGATAATTACGCACAGGATCTGCGGCTGGAAGATATGGCGGAGGAATTTAACTTTAATTACCATTATCTGTCCGCATATTTTCATCAGCACATGAAGGAAGGCTTCAGCGATTATCTGAATGAGATCCGTACGGCGAAAGCCTGCGAATTGCTGGAGAATACGACGTTATCGATCGCAGAGATCAGCGAGAAGGTTGGTTATTCCGAGCACAGTTATTTCTGCAGAGTTTTCAAAAAGATAACCGGACAGACCCCGTCTGTCTATCGAAGGAAGAAATATGAATAAGTTAAAAAGCCACCTGAACAGCTTCTCCGGCAAGATCACGCTGGTCGTTATGCTTGGAATCAGCCTGATCGCGGTAACCGTCAGCTTTGTCGTGCTTTATATGTCGCGGCACGTATTCAGCCAGAACTATGGAGACTCGCAGGAGAAGGTGTTTGAACAGATTGAAAAGGAAATCAATGATTTTCATGATCACCTTGAGAATGTATTTGATGCGATTGATTCCAGCTGGGCGTTCCGCCTTTATTTCAAGGAGAATTCAAAACTCGACAATACGCAGACGTTCCAGAATGTGTATCAGATGGAGTGTGACCTGGAGAAGAGTAAATCTGCGGATATGGAGAGACTGAACATTCTTGTTGTGGGATGTAACGGTAAACACTATCTCTCCCGAACGGAGAATATCTGCGTCTCGGATGAGGAAATTTTACAGTCGGAGCCGGCGCTGAAAGCGATCAACGATCCGGATGTCATCCATTATACTTATTCCAATAAGGCGTACACCACAACATCCAGAAATGTAGATACGCTGATCATTTCCAAAGCGTTATATTACCATGAGAGCAAGGAAGTGTATGCGATCGCTTTCGTGACGCTCACGATGGAAGAATTAAAGCAGTACTACAATTATTTTGTATCGGATACCACGTCTTTTTATATGGTAGATGATAACGGAATTATACTGTGTTCGAATGAATCCCGGAAGACCGGAACTGTGCTGCAGACCGAGTGGTTCAAGCGGATCAAAGGGGCGAAAGAATCACGCATTGAGGCAATGAGCGAGGGAACGATGTATACGCTGATGCAACGCGTTCTGCCGTATCAGAAATGTACGCTTTATGCAGTCATCAACAATGATGTGGCGTTGCAGGATCTGTATAATATGCCGCTTTTGATCACAATCTGCTGCGCAATCGGTATTGTGATCCTGATCAGCTGTCTGTTCTATACGCATAAGACGATGCATCCTCTTGCGAAGCTGATCGGCAAGATGTCTGCGATCCGTGAGGGAAAATTCTCGGAGTATATGACCGTAGAAGGAACAACGGAGGTGCAGGAGCTGGCATCGACTTACAACTATATGCTGGATGATCTAAAGCACTATGTGGATGAACTGGTGCAGACGCAGAAGAAGCAGCGTCAGGCGGAAATCAGTGCTTTACAGATGCAGATCAATCCGCATTATATCTATAATACACTGGCAAGCATCAAGTGGCTGGTCTATCAGAATGATATCCCGAAGACAGTGCGCACGATCGATGCATTTATCAGTCTGCTCCGCAACACGATCAGCAACTCGGATGAATTCATTCCGGTGCGTCAGGAGATGATCAACATTCAGAATTATATCCTGATCAATCAGACACGTTACGGAGATAGTATTGATGTGGAATATTATGTTTCAAGAAGCTGCGAGGAATGTCTTCTGCCGAAGATGATCCTGCAGCCGTTCATTGAGAATACGTTTTTCCATGCGTATCCGGAAGGCCGCTGCGGCACGATCCAGATTGTTGTGCGGCAGGCGGACGGAGAGCTTACGATACAGATCATTGATGATGGTATCGGCATGACGCAGGAAAAAATTGCAAAGATCATGAATGAGAAGACTTCAAAGGAACATTATTCCGGTATCGGTGTGCACAATGTGCAGGAGCGACTGAAGCTTCTGTACGGCGATGATTACGGAATCCATATCAGTAGTGAGGAGAGTAAGGGCACGACGGTTACGATCGTCCTGCCGGTAGATTACAGCACAGAGGTGCAGGAAACATGAGAAAAGTAATTGCAGGAATAATCGCGGCAACGCTTCTGTTTTCATTGTACGGATGCGCGCAGGAGGAGGAACAGGCGCCTGCGGCTGCGGACAAGATCGTCATCTGGACATGGGATGAGACCTTTAACGTGAAGGCGGCGAAGCTTGCGGCAAAAGAATATAAGAGAACACACAAAGATATCCAGATTGTTGTGGAGACAAAGGAGCGTGAGGAGATCCTTGCGGATACCAAGCGGCTTCTGGCATCCGAGATGTATGAGGAACTTCCGGATGTCATCATGATCGAGGATTATGATATTCAGGATGTGCTTGCACAATATGAAAATGAATTTGTGGAACTTACGAATCAGGTGGATTACGGAAAGTACACGGATTACAAAAGCAGGCTTTGTTCGAAAGATGACCGCTTCTACGGAATCCCGTTTGACAGCGGCACGACGGCGCTTTTTTACCGACTGGATATCTTAGAGAAAGCAGGATATACGGAGAGCGATATGCAGAATCTGACCTGGGACCGCTACATTGAGATCGGGGAGGATGTGTACCGAAAGCTGGGCATTCCGATGCTGACGTTGGATCCGACCGATTCGCCGCTGCTTAGGCTGATCATGCAAAGCGGCGGGCACTGGTATGTGGACGAGAATAATCAGGCAGACATTGCAGACAATATGTATCTGCTGGAAGGACTTCGTACGTACCAGCAGCTATTGGAGAAAAATATCGGAACCAGTGTGAACGGATGGAATGAGTTTATCTCGGCGTTCCAGAACGGAAGTGTTGCAAGCGTGATCAGCGGAGGCTGGATCATCTCAAGCATCAAAAGCGCTGCGGATCAGAGCGGTCTGTGGCGGGTGGCGCCGATTCCGGTATACGAGGGAGAATATCCGACTGTAGCGGCATCCAATGTCGGCGGCAGCGCGTGGTATGTGTTAAAACATGGCAAGCATCCGCAGGCGGCGGTTGATTTCCTGGTGGAGATGTTTGAGAACGACGCGGATTTCATGAATGAACTGATTGCGGAGATCGGGGTAATCCCGCCGGTCAAGGATCTCTCCGGATACTCGAATTACTTTGCTAAGGATATGTTCTTCGGAGGGCAGCAGGTGACAAAACTTCTGACCGATATGGCTTCGAATATTGTGACCGTCAATTACGGAAGTAAGACGTATGAGATTGAGGCGATCGTGGAAGATGAATTTAATAATTATCTGGAGCAGGATGATCTGTCGGAGTGTCTTGCCAATATACAGATGAAAGCAGAAACGGTGGTTCGTGAATGAACCGCCGCTTTTTACTTTCTTATCATAGTGTGATTCATCAAAGAAATACAAATTTCCCAAAATAGTCCTAACACTTTTTTCAACATCCAAAAATTTGAAAAATTCGCATCAAGATAGTCCTAAAGAATTTATGCCTCCCGATGGTATGATCTACTTGTAACAAAGATTGTGTCAAGTTCCAGAGGGACTTGACATGCAGCGTCAGCCCTTGCCGAAGGCAACTTTGAATGGGCTGATGTTCTAAGAAAAAAACGGAGGGTTATTTCATGAAAAAGAAAGCATTAACAATGGTACTTGCCGCAACAATGTTATTTAGCATGGTAGGATGCGGAAGCACCGGTACAGCAGACAATGGCAGCAGTAACAATGCAGCAGCAGGAACAGAAAATGCAAGCGCAGCAGCAGACAACGGTGGCGGTTCTACCGAAGGAACACTGACTGTATGGTGCTGGGATTCCTTTAACGTAGATGCAATGAAGAAGGCAGCAGAGATCTATCAGAAGGATCATCCGGATGCACAGATCAACGTTGTTGAGACTGTATCCAATGATATTCAGACTCTGGTTCAGACTTATGCAATGAGTGGTGAGCTTGATTCACTTCCTGATATCTTCCTGATGGACGATCAGGTATTTACAAAGTACCTTCAGAATTATCCGGATGTATTCGCAGACCTTACTGATTCCGGCATCAACTTCTCTGATTTCGCAGAGTCTAAGGTTGCCAATTCGGTAAGAGACGGAAAGAACTACGGCGTTCCTTATGACAGCAACACCGTTATCGCCTGCTACAGAACCGATTACTTAGAGAAGGCAGGATACACCATCGACGATCTGACCGATATCACATGGGATCGTTTCATCGAGATCGGTAAAGATGTTCTCGATAAGACAGGAATGCCAATGTTAACAAACGTACAGGGTGAGCCGGACTTATTAAACATGATCTTACAGTCTGCCGGAATCTCTGTATTCAATGAGGACGGAAGCATTGCAATCGCTGATAACGAAGGCTTAAAAGAAGCCATGAACGTATACATGGAACTGATCAACGCAGGTATCCTTCAGGAGCAGACCGACTGGTCCGGTTACCAGGGATCTATCAATAACGGATCGGTTGTTGGAACCATCAACGGATCATGGATCTGCGCTACGATCAAGTCTACCGATCAGGCTGAACAGGAAGGCAACTGGGCTGTAACCAATATGCCGAAATTAAATGATTATCCTGGAGCAACGAACTACTCTGCACAGGGTGGATCTACATGGGCAGTATCTTCTTCCAGCAAGAATTATGATCTTGCCGTTGACTTCTTCAAGACAACATGGGCAGGAAGCACAGAGTTCTATGACAGCATCCTTACCGATTTAGGTGCAATCGCAACTTACCTTCCGGCAGCAGACTCTGATGCATACAATCAGGTATCTGACTACTTCGGAGGAGAGGCTATCTACTCCAAGATCGTATCATACGGCAGCAAGATCCCGACCATCAACAAGGGAATCTACTGGAAAGAGGAGAAAGAAGCACTCGGAACCGCTTTAACCAACGTATTAAACGGATCTACGGATCTTGACAGTGCAATTGAAGAGGCACAGGCAACCGTACAGTTCAATATCGGTCAGTAGAAAGTATATAAAATAGTTCTCCCTATCGTTATACTTTTGAAAACAATAGACTGTCTGCTATGCAGGCAAACAATAAAGCTGCCGCAGAAGGTATCTTATGTGGCAGCTTTGTTTATCAGAGACAGGAGTTATTACTATGAAAGCAAAGAAAAAAGTCAGTTTATACAAAAAGCAAAGTATTACGGGATGGGCGTTCCTGTTGCCGGCAACACTGCTGATATTTGCAATGAATTTCTATCCGATGCTTCAGGCATTTATTCTGTCCTTCCAGACAGGTATCGGAAATAACTTAAAGTGGGGCGGCTTAAGCAACTATGCAAGATTGTTGAAAGACGGCGTATTCCGTACAGCAATCACCAACAATTTCTTCTATCTGATCATTCAGGTTCCGGTTATGCTGATCCTTGCGATCTTCCTCGCAACACTTCTTAACAAAAAGGATCTTCGCGGCAAAGGCCTTTACCGGACAATGATCTTCCTTCCGTGTTGTACCGCGTTAGTTTCTTATTCTATCATTTTTAAGACACTGTTCGCATACGACGGATACATTAACACTGTTTTATTGAAATTAGGTCTGATCGCAGAGCGTATCAACTGGCTGGGGGATGTGCACACCGCCAAAGCGATCATTATTATCGCATTGATCTGGAGATGGACAGGATATAATATGGTATTCTATCTTGCCGGATTACAGAATATCGATGAGTCGTTATATGAGGCAGCACAGATTGACGGAGCAAGTCCGTTTGCAATCTTCCGTAAGATTACAATCCCGCTTTTACGCCCGACAATTCTGCTTACAACGATTATGTCAATCAATGGTACGCTGCAGCTGTTCGATGAGTCTGTCAACTTAACAGGCGGCGGACCTGCAAACTCGACACTGACCATGTCGCATTATATTTATAAAGCAAGCTTTGAATACAATCCACAATTTGGATACGCGGCAGCAATGTCATACGTCATCTTTATTATGGTTGCAATATTATCCTTTGTTCAGATGAAAGTAGGTGACAAGCGATGAAAAGAAAATGCAAGAAAATCGGAACACATATCATATTGATCATTGCCTCTGTCATTTCCGTATTCCCATTGTACTGGATGATTGCGGCAGCAACGAATAACAGTACCGATGTCCTGGGCGGAAAACTGAGCATCGGAACGAATTTTATACAGAATCTGACGAAGCTGACTTCGATGCAGAATGTATCAAGAGCATTTTGTAACTCCTTATTTTACTCAACGATCCTTAGTATTTTATCGCTGCTTGTCTGCTCGATCGCAGGATACGGCTTTGAAATCTATCATGACAAGGCAAAGGATCGCCTGATGAATGTATTGCTTCTTGCAATGATGGTTCCGTTCGCGGCAACCTTGATCCCATTGTTCAAGCTGTTCTCCGGAATGCACCTTGCAAGTACATGGATCGCATACGTGTTACCAACGATCTCCACTCCGTTTCTGATCATGCTTTTCAGACAGAGTGCAAGATCCTTCCCGCTTGAGATCATTGAGGCGGCACGGATTGACGGTTTAAGTGAGTTAAAGATCTTCCTTACGATCTTTATGCCGACCATGAAGTCGACCTATGCGGCAGCACTTACGGTTACGTTCATGAATGCATGGAACAACTATTTATGGCCGAAGGTTATCATGATGTCTGAGACATCACAGACGATGCCGATGCTCGTTGCAAACCTTTCTGTAGGTTACAGCATCGATTACGGCGTATTGATGCTCGGTGTACTGATCTGTTCTCTCCCGACCGGAATTCTATTCCTTGTATTGCAGAAGAGCTTTGCAAACGGAATTGTCGGTGCGGTTAAAGGCTAAATATATTGACAATCTATTGACTCCCAAAAGGATTCACTGCATAATTTAATGTAGAGAAAACTTCTGGGGGTCATTTTTATGATTTATAATAATATTTTGGAAGCTGTGGGACACACTCCTATGGTAAAGCTGCAGCGCATGGTGGATGAGAACTGTGCGGATATTTATGTGAAATTTGAAGGAATCAATGTCGGCGGCTCGATCAAGACCCGTACGGCGTATGAGATGATACTTGCAGCTGAGAAGGAAGGTCTGATCAGGGAAGACACGATCATTGTGGAACCAACAAGTGGTAATCAGGGAATCGGTCTGGCACTGGTCGGAGCGGTCCGCGGTTATCATACGGTGATCATCATGCCGGATTCCGTGAGTGAGGAACGCAGAAAACTTGTGCGCCACTATGGAGCGGATGTCAAACTGATCCACGACGCCGGAGATATCGGTGCCTGCATTGATGAGTGCCTGCAGACGGCGCTGCGCATGCAGGAGAAAGATCCGCGTGTCTTTGTGCCGCAGCAGTTTGCCAATATCAACAATGTGAAGGCACACAAAAATCATACCGCTTTGGAGATCATGGAGCAGGTTGCGGGACAGATCGATGGTTTCTGTTCGGGAATCGGAACCGGCGGAACGATCACCGGAATCGGAGAATCCCTTAGGGCACAGTATCCGGGCATTGAAATCTGGGCGGTGGAGCCGGAAAATGCGGCGATCCTTGCTGGTGGAACGATCGGTACGCATCTGCAGATGGGCATCGGAGACGGCATCATTCCGGATATATTAAACCAGCAGATCTACGATAACATCTATGTGATCTCCGATGCAGAGGCACTTGATACGGCAAAACGTTTAGCGCGCGAGGAAGGGTTAATGTGCGGTATTTCAAGCGGAACAAATGTGGCGGCCGCACTTAAGCTTGCAAAGAAGCTGGGATCGGGAAAGACGGTGGTGACAGTGCTGCCGGATACGGCGGAGAGATATTTCTCCACACCGCTTTTTGAAGAATAATTTAGGTGTTTGCAAATAATTAACAATAAGGGAAAATGGTGATATGGAAATCGAGATTGCCGGAAAGAAAATCAATACGGTCTACGCGATGGGAGATAACCATGTGAAGGTTGATCTGCAGATGCGGACGAACATTCCGGGCTGCTTTGCATGCGGTGATATTGCGGGTAAACCGTACCAGTATATTAGGGCGGCGTGACAGGGAAATGTTGCAGCGTTGTCTGCGGTGGAGTATCTGTCGAAACGCAGGAAAATGTAGACTGCGAATTTGAAATCTATAGTAAAGAATAAAAATGCGGGCATTGCTACATGATTTTGGAGTGATGCCTGTTTTTTGTTTTACAAATCGCTGCTTTGTGTTATGATAAATAGGATTGATTTTTCTTTTTGAAGGAGAATGCACATTATGAAGAACATTATTGAAAATGAGATTAACGGAATCCTGGGCGATATCCTGGAGGATTACAAGCAGGATCGCGCGATTGACAAGCGCGATATCTACAATCAGCCGGATAAGGTGGAAATCATGGATATCCTGCACAATCTGATGTCCATTGTGTATCCGGGATTTTTCCGTGATAAGAGTTATAAAATTTACAATCTGGAACATACGGTTTCGACTTTGATCGAGGATGTGATCTTTCATCTGAATAAGCAGATCGTGGTTGTATTGAAATATACGAAGGCATACAGTGAGGATGAGGAAGATAAAATCGAGGAGTTTGCGCAGAAGGCATCCGTGGAATTCCTAAAGAGAATCCCGAAGATCCGTGAGTATCTGGAGACAGATTTGCAGGCATTCTACGACGGAGATCCGGCAGCGAGAAGCAAGGATGAGATCATCTTCTCTTATCCGGGACTCTATGCGATCACAACTTATCGTCTCGCACATGAACTGTTCTTATTAAATGTGCCGCTGATTCCGCGTATGATGACGGAGGAAGCACACTCGAAGACAGGTATTGATATCCATCCGGGGGCAACGATCGGCAAGTATTTCTTTATTGATCACGGAACCGGTATCGTAGTCGGTGAGACAACGATCATAGGGGAGCATGTCAAGCTGTATCAGGGTGTGACGCTTGGGGCACTCTCGACCAAGGGCGGTCAGAAGCTGCGTGATGTCCGCAGGCATCCGACCATCAAGGACAATGTCACGATCTACTCCGGTGCATCCATCCTCGGCGGAGAGACCGTCATCGAGGAAGGCGTTGTTGTCGGAGGTAATGCATTCATTACCAAGTCGGTCAGCAAGGGAACCAAGGTCAGCGTCAAGAACCAGGAACTCATCTTCCACAGTGATGATGAGACATTACATCATGGTAAGAATGATGAATCGTGGTATTACATAATTTAGCAGCGAAGCTGCGGGAAAGCACAATCGGAGATTGGGCGGTTTTGCGAATGAGGGAACTCTGAATTTATAAATGTATATCAACTTCCACAGGGCAGTGATCCGAACCGAAGATATCGGTATGGATTGCTGCCTTTTCCAGTTTCTCATCCAGGCGTTTCGATGTGATAAAATAGTCGATACGCCATCCGGCGTTCTTCTCGCGCGCCTTAAATCGATACGACCACCAGGAGTAGATGCCTTCCGTATCCGGATAGAAAAAGCGGAACGTATCGGTGAAGCCGGCACCGAGAAGTTCGGTCATCTTGGCGCGTTCCTCATCTGAGAATCCAGCATTCTTGCGATTCGTCTTTGGATTCTTTAAATCGATTTCCTCGTGCGCTACATTCAAGTCTCCGCAGAGAATGACTGGTTTTGACTCGTCAAGTTTCTGTAAGTAAGCGCGGAAGTCGTCTTCCCACTGCATACGGTACGGAAGCCTTGCCAGCTCATTCTGCGAGTTTGGCGTATAACAGGTTACGAGATAAAAATTGTCATACTCGAGTGTGATCACACGTCCTTCTTTATCATGCTTCTCGATTCCGATGCCGTAAGATACACTAAGCGGTTCGTGCTTTGTGAAGATAGCCGTACCCGAATAGCCTTTCTTCTCGGCATAATTCCAATATTGATGATAGCCCGGCAGATCAAGATCAATCTGTCCTTCCTGTAATTTTGATTCCTGAATGCAGAAGAAATCTGCATCGATTGTATGGAAAAAATCAAGAAAGCCTTTCTGGACGCATGCGCGCAGTCCGTTGACGTTCCATGAGATAAATTTCATATTTCGTCCTCCTTATTGTTTGTATTTATTATACAGGACTGGGATTTTTCATACAATCATATTCTGCGGATTGAGGAATTTTGATTGGTAAGGTATAATTTGATTTTAAAGACAGACTAAGCAGGAGGATGTACCGGTGGAATTTGTACAAAAGACATTTGACGAACTGACAAACAGAGAATTATATGAGATACTGCGGGCAAGAGAGGCGGTATTTGTTGTGGAACAGAATTGCCCATACTACGATATTGACGGACTCGATTATCCAAGTCTGCACATGTTTTACAAGGAGGAAGACGGATCGGTGCAGGCGTGTCTTCGCATCTTTGAGAAGGTGGACGAGCCGGGGACGATGCAGATCGGTCGGTTGGTGACAGTTGCGAGAGGAGTCGGTTTAGGCGGGAAAATCCTGCATCAGGCAGTACAGTGGATTCGGGAGAACTGTGATGCAAGCGGTATCTATCTTGAGGCGCAGCAGTATGCAATCGGATATTATGCGAAGGAAGGATTTCAGGTGGTTTCGGATCCGTTTCTGGAGGACGGAATCCCGCATGTGCAGATGCGGCTCACATTCTAAATTAAAAAATTGGATTGACAGACGGATGAAAAGAGTCATCTGCTTACAAAAAAATTTTTTTAAAATTATAATAATCTATGTAAACTTTTTAACTAACAAATAAGGGCAGGAGAAAAGAGGCTAAAGGCGGCACAGAGAGCAATGGAACAGCGATCTACATACAGTAGTTCTAGTTTTAATTCGTTCTTTCAGAGGAGCAATTCCAAGCCAGACAGCACCAAGTCCGAGGGAATATCTGCCAGTTTGTTTTTTAGTTCGTGCCTGTTATAATGTATAAAAGAGAAAAAATGCAAGAAAATTTTTGTTTGACTTTTTCAAAAAAGAAAAATATAATACTGATAAACGAGTAGCAGACTAGCGTAAATCCAGTTTTGCTACTCGTTTTTTGTGCACCTGCTGTCGCACATTATGAAAATATATCATGCAGTTAAAAGTGTGTAGCTTATCAGCGTAAGTCCAGCTTATGAGGTAAGTACACACTTTTTTTATGCAGAAAAGGAGGATTATTGAGATGGCAGAAAGTAACAAGATGAGAGAGATGCCGGTAAATAAGCTCATGGTTCAGATGGGAATACCGATGATCTTATCTATGGCATTGCAAGCGGTTTACAATATTGTAGACAGTGCCTTTGTTGGAAACATGAGATCAGGAAGTGAGGCGGCACTTAATGCACTTACACTGGTGTTTCCAGTTCAGATGCTCATGGTAGCAGTTGGAATCGGAACAGGTGTGGGAACAAATGCACTTCTTGCAAGAACACTTGGACAGGGAAATGGTAAAAAAGCAGCAAAAGTTGCGGGAAACAGTTTGTTTCTTGGGGTGATTATTTATGCGGTGTGCCTGTTGTTTGGAATTTTCGGAGTAAGAGCATATATTTCATCACAGACAATTGCCCCTGAAGTTATTTCAATGGGAACAGACTACTTAAAAATATGCTGCGTAATTTCATTTGGGATTATTTTCTTTTCGTTATTTGAAAAACTTTTACAGGCAACAGGGCGTTCACTATATTCTACAATAGGGCAGGTTGTGGGTGCAGTGTTGAATATTATTCTTGATCCAATTATGATTTATGGTATTGGACCAGTTCCGGAAATGGGGGTGAATGGAGCTGCATATGCAACAGTAATTGGACAGGTGGCATCTGCGGTACTTTTGTTTATATTCCATATAAAGCTTAACAAAGAATTTGAGCACGGAGCAAAGTATATGAAGCCGGATGGAAGGATTATAAAGGAAATATATTCTATTGGACTCCCTGCAATTATTGCACAGGCACTTATGTCTATTATGGTGTATATGATGAATCTGATTTTGAAATTCAATCCTTCCGCACAGACTGCATATGGAT